>Ga0335085_10001736_pt1 | contig 44109 bp, 32 predicted proteins | sample Lox_Sample_45_FD_206712 | JGI IMG/M metagenome (GOLD analysis project Ga0335085, IMG submission 206712) | Soil microbial communities from Loxahatchee National Wildlife Refuge, Florida, United States - Lox_Sample_4.5 | ecosystem: Environmental > Terrestrial > Soil > Wetlands | place: USA... | reverse complement strand
CATCGCGTGGAAGAAGAGCGCGTAGCGCTTCGTGTCGGAGCGCTTGACCGAGGCGAAATCGGTCATCGGGCCCTTCCCGAGAAAGAGGGTCAGCAGGGAACCGACGCGCTGGAGGCAGACACGGTCGTTGAGGCCTCGCGCCGCGACCTCCCCGCCGACGAGCCCCTCGAGCAGGGCCGCTTTGCGTTCGAGCTCGGCGTAGGGAGGGCGGCGAGCGATTTCTTGCAACATGGCGATCCCGGCCGACATCGCCAGGGGATTGCCCGAGAGCGTTCCGGCTTGATACACGGGGCCGACCGGCGCCATCTTCTCCATCAGGTCCCGCGGGCCCCCGTAGGCCCCGACGGGCAGCCCGCCGCCGAGGATCTTGCCGAGCGTCGTCAGGTCCGGCCGGACGCCGTAGAGCTCCTGGGCTCCTCCGGGAGACGATCGAAACCCGGAGATGACTTCGTCGAAGATCAGAAGCGCGCCGTGGCGCGTCGTGATCTCCCGGGCCGCCTGCAGGTACCCGGGTATCGGCGGCACCACACCCATGTTGGCCGCGAGCGGCTCGACGATGAACGCCGCGACCTCGCCCGGGAAGCGGCGGAACACTTCGTCCAGCGCGGACGGATCGTTGTACGGCACGACGGCGGTCAGCGCCGCCACTTCCTCGGGCACACCGGGGCTGCCCGCAATCGAGAGAGTGGCCACACCCGAGCCGGCGGCCACGAGAAAACTGTCCGCGTGGCCGTGGTACCCGCCCTCGACCTTGATGATTCGCCGCCTTCCCGTGGCGCCGCGCGCCAGGCGAATCGCCGAGAGTGTCGCTTCCGTGCCCGAGTTGACGAAGCGCACCATCTCGATGGAGGGAACCATTCGCGTGACCCGCTCGGCGAGCCGCACCTCGAGCTCCGTGGGCGCGCCGAAGGAGGTTCCCTGTCGCGCGGCCCGGGAGAGAGCGCGCGTCACGAAAGCCGGAGCGTGCCCGAAGAGAAGCGGCCCGTAGGACATCACGTAATCGATGTAGGACCGCCCGTCCGCGTCGCGCAGGCGCGCCCCCTTCCCCGACCGCACGAAGAACGGCTCTCCGCCGACCGACGCGAAGGATCGGACGGGCGAGCTCACGCCCCCCGGCATGAGGAGCCGAGCCCGGCGGAAGAGGGCGGCCGAGGCGCCGCCCCGACTCTTTCGGCGGCCCGCGCTCAGCCTTGCGCCAGCCACCGCGCCGCGTCTTTCGCGTGATAGGTCAAGACAAAGTCGGCGCCGGCCCGCACGATTCCGGTCAGAATCTCGAGCACGATCCGCCGTTCGTCGATCCAGCCCCTCTCGGCCGCCGCCTTGACCAGGGCGTACTCGCCGGAAACGTTGTACGCAGCAATCGGCGCATCGAACCGCTCGCGCGCCTCGGAGATCACGTCGAGATAGGCGAGGGCCGGCTTGACCATCACGGCGTCGGCGCCTTCTTCGAGGTCGAGCGCGATCTCGCGCATCGCCTCCCGGCGGTTGGCCGGATCCATCTGATAGCCGCGGCGGTCGCCAAATGTCGGCGCGGAATCGGCCGCTTCCCGGAACGGACCGTAGAAGGCGGAGGCCGCCTTGGCCGCGTAGGAGAGGATTCCCACGGCCGTGTACCCGTCGTCGTCGAGCGCGCGCCGGATCGCGCCGACGCGGCCGTCCATCATGTCGGAGGGACCGACGACGTCGACACCCGCGCGCGCGTGCGAGAGCGCCGCCCGGGCGAGCAGCGGCAACGTCGCGTCGTTGTCCACCTCGCCGTCTCGGATCACGCCGCAATGCCCGTGGGAGGTGTACTCGTCCAGGCACACGTCGGTGACGACGAGCAGCTCCGGCGCGTCCTTCTTCAGGCGGCGCACGGTTTCTTGCACCGCTGCCCCGTCATCCCACGCTTCGCTTCCGTTCTCGTCCTTCTTCTCGGGAATCCCGAAGAGGATCACGGCGGGCACGCCGAGAGAGCGCAGCTGCTGCGCCTCGGAGACCGCCTCGTCCGGGGAGAGCCGGAAAACCCCGGGCAGCGACGGGACCTCCTCGCGAAGCCCCCGACCGTGCCGGACGAAGAGCGGCGCGACAAACCGATCCGGCGAGAGCCTCGTCTCACGAACGAGGTCCCGCATTGCCGGCCGGCGGCGCAGGCGTCTCAAGCGGGTGGTCGGGAAGCTCGTCACGGCGGGGCGAGAATCTACGCCCGGGCGGCAGTCGTGGCAAGCTCCTCGAGGAGGCTCAAGGCGGACGAGAAGCGCTGCTCACTGGCGACCGAGATGCGGCCCACACCGCGGGCCTCCAGGAATCGCCGTGTGAACCGGCCCAGGACGACCGCCGGCGTGGCCCTCAGGCGATCGGCGGCGGGGTCGCCGAGCCCTTCGAAGAGCCACTGCGCGGCCGACGGGGAGGTCGTGCAGAAGGCCGCAAAAGGACGCTCCAGGATCTCCCGCTCGAGTGCTTCGTCGCGGTGCCGGGCGACCTTCCGGTAGACCACCGCGCGTCGCACGCTCGCTCCTCGCCGGCGCAAGCCGTCCGGCAGCTCCGGCGCCGCGTCTTCGCCGCAGGGCAAGAGGACGCGACATCCCTCCAGCCGTTCCGGGAGGGCTTCGAGCAGGGCCTCGCCCGATCCCGCCGCCACCAGTGCCGGTTCGATCCCGCGCCTCCTCAAGGCCTCCGCGGTGACCGGCCCGACGGCGGCCAGCCGAGCCCCCGACGTGGCCTGCGAGAATCGGGACAGGAGCCGCGGGTCGCCGGCGACACGCTCGACGGCGACCTGGCTCGTGAAGATCGCGAGGTCCGCCGGCTCGGCAAACGCCTCCTCCGGCGGCTCGACGGGCTCGATCGAATGACTGACTCTTTCGACGACCTCGACCGCGCCGCTGCCTTCCATCGAGAGAAAAGGGTTCGCGCCCGACCGGACGACGAGCACGCGAGGCCGGCTCAAGGCGAGGTCTCCTGGAGGAGCTTCGCCGCTCCGCGGGCGAGGAGGCGTTCGGCCGCTCCCCGGCCGAGCGATTCCGCTTCTTCGACAGGGCCCGAGGCCGAATCCCGCAGGACGCGCGCGCCGTCCTTCGCGAAGACGCCGGCCTCGAGTGTCAGCTCCGTGCCGGCGACTCGAGCTCGCGCCGCGACGGGGGCGTGACATCCCGCCTGGAGCGTCACGAGCAGGCTTCGCTCGGCCAACACTTCCCGATGGGAGCCCGCGTGGTCGATCCTCGAGAGCGCCTCCCGGGTGGATCGGTCCTCCGTCCGGGAGATCAGCGCGAGCGCTCCCTGGCCGACCGCCGGAAGGAGGATCTCGGTCGAGAAGACGTCGCAGACCTCCGAGACCCGGCCGAGGCGCGCCAGGCCTGCCCGTGCGAGCACGATCGCGTCCCACTTCCCTTCCTGCAGGCGCCGCAGGCGCGTATCCACGTTGCCGCGCGCCTCGGAGATCTGGAGATCGGGCCGCGCCGCGAGGAGTTGGGCGCGCCGCCGCGGACTGGAGGTCCCGAGACGCGCGCCGGGAGGAAGCTCCCCGAAGGTTCGCCGCGGCTGCGACACGAGGACATCGCTCGGGTCCTCGCGGAGCGGAACGGCAGCGAGCTCCAGCCCCTGCGGCAACGAGGACGGCACATCCTTCAGGCTGTGCACCGCAAAGTCGATTCGACCCTCGAGAAGCGCCAGGTCGAGCTCCTTGGTGAAGTCTCCCTTCCACTCGATCGGAGACCCGGCCGCCGAGAGCCGGTCGCCCGTCGTCCTGATCGTCATGATGTCGACCTCGGCGCGCCCGGCGAGGAAACGGGCAACCCAGTTCGCCTGGGCGAGCGACAACGCGCTACCCCGGGCCCCCAGGCGAAGCTTCATCGCGGGCGCGAGGCTTCCCGACGAGCGGTTCCGCCGGAATCCCCGGGCTCCAACTCCTACTCCCGATCCAGGTCGAACAGATGGCGGACGGCCTCGGCCCGGTCGAGCTTCTTGACCGGATCGCTCTCCGACTTGAGCCGGCGGAGCGGCTCGTGCAGCATGCGCGCCGCCAGCGCGTCGGCAAACTCCTTCAGGCGCTCCCGCTCCGCCGCGGGGGCCCTCGCGAGCTCGGCGTCCCGCAGCTCTTCGATGCGCCGCCGAAGGTCGGTCACGGTCGGGACGACGGAGAGATTCCCCAGCCACGCGTGGAACTTCTGCAGTTCGTGCTCCAGGATCGTCTCGGCCCGCGGAACCTCCCGCGCCCGGCGCCGCCGATTCTCGTCGGCCACCTCCTCGAGGTCGTTCACGCCGTGGAGGAAGACGTTGTAGACCTCCGCCACCGAGGCCTCGATGTCGCGGGGCACGGCGAGATCCAGGAAGAAGATCGGCTTGCCGCGCCGGTGGCGCATCGCGGCCTCGACGTCCTCCCGGCGGACCACCGGCACGGGGCTCGAGGTGGTCCCGACCACGACGTCGGCCTCGGAGAGCTGGGAGGCGACCGTCTCCCACGACACCGCTCTGCCTCCGGTGCGCTCCACCAGCGCCGCCGCGCGCTCCGCCGTGCGGTTGGCGATCCGCAGGTCCGAAACGCCCGCCTCCCCCGCGTGGCGCGCGAAGAGGCTGCCCGTCTCGCCGGCCCCCAGAACGAGGATCGTTCGTTCCGAGAGGTCCCCGAAGACCTTCGCCGCGAGCTCGAAGCCAATGGCCGGTATCGAGAGGGGGTGCATGCCGATCTCCGTCTCGGACCGAACCCGCTTGCCCGCCGCCAGTGCCCACTCGAAGAGCCGGTGCAAGACCGTCCGCGTGGCGCCCGCTTCGCGAGCCACGAGAAGGGCCTGGCGCACCTGACCCAGCACCTCGCTCTCGCCGAGCGCCATGGAATCGAGTCCGGCAGCCACCCGGAAGAGATGCCGCGCCGCATCCTCGCCGACTCGGTGAAAGCCCGCACCCGCAAGCTCGCTCGCGTCCAGGCCGCGCCACTCCGAGACGTAACGCGTCACCGCCTCGCCGACCCCGTCGTCCCGCGCCACGCCGTAGATCTCGCTGCGATGGCAGGTCGACACGATGACGCTCTCGGAGACCAGTCCCTGGCCCACGAGACCCCGAAGCCCCTCCTGGACCTCCTCGGTCGTGAATGCCACGCGCTCCCGCACCGACTCGGCCGCCGTGCGGAAGTTCCAGCCGAGCACGAGAAGCCGGGCCTCGTTCGGGGCGGTCATCGGAACGTGTGGGCCCGCGACAGAAAGAGGTTGACGAAGGTGTAGGAGAAGATCACGAGGCCGAAGCCCCCGATCGAAAGGAGAGCGACGCGCTGGCCCTTCCACCCGCGCCGGTCCATCCAAAGAAGGAATCCGTAGACCAGCAGCGTGAAGACGGCGAAGAGCAGCTTGGCGTCAACCACACCGCTCCAGACCTTTCGAGCCCACGCCGCGCCGAGCAGAACCGACACCGAGAGCGAGGAGAGTCCGATCGTGACCGCCGTTCGGTTCATGCGGCCGATGACCTCCAGGGCGGGCAGGCGCGAGAAGAGGACTCCCGTCTTGGCGCGGCGGATCTGCCGACTCTGGATCAGGTAGAGCAACGACAGAACGAAGGAGAGGGTGAAGGCCGCGTAGCCCAGGATGGCGAGAGTCACATGGAGGGCGAAGACAACACCCTGGGTCCCCGGCCGCGGTGTCGAGGCATGGAAGGGAATCAAGAGGCCGATCGCCGAAAACAGCACGATGAAGGGGATCAGGAAGGGGCCGATCGCGCGTTCGCGGTGGCGAAAGAGAAGCGCGAGGTAGGCGACGCCGAGAAGCCACCCGAAGAGCGACATGGAGCCGGCCAGCGTCCGGTAGGGCACGGACCCGAGCGCGCGGGCGCGCAGCTGCAAGTCGACGAACTGCAGCAGGAGCCCCGCGACGAGCAGCGCCGAAGCGAAGCCGCGCCCGCGGGGGGTGAGCAGGCTGACGATCGAGAGGGCCTCGGCGCCGAGGTACAAGAGGACCGCGAGCCAGCCGAGGAAGTGCCAGTCCATGGACTCCCTGCTAGTTTATCAAGGCGATCCCGGCGCTCGGGGCCCTCGGCCGCGTTGCGCGCCTATCGCCCGGAGCCGGCCTTGGGCGCCTCGGCCTCCTTCTTGTTCGCTTCGACCTCGATCACGATCTCGACGTCCTCTCCGAGCAGCAGCCCGCCCTGATCGAGAGTCCGGTTCCACGTGACGCCGTAGTCCTTGCGGTTCAGCGGAAACGAAACCGAGAATCCCGCCTTTTCCGTCTTTCCCATCTTCGCGAAGCCGTTGCTCGTGACCGGAACCTGAATCGACTTCGTGACGCCGTGCATCGTGAGGTCGCCGGTCACCACGAAGGCGTCGCTTCCCTTCGGCTCGATCTTCGTGCTCTTGAAAGTGATCGTCGGAAACTTCTCCACCTCGAAGAAGTTGGCCGACCGCAGATCCTGGTCGCGGTTGTCGTTGCTCGTATCGATCGAGGCGGCGCGGATCGTCAACTCGACCTTCGAGGCCGCCGCATTCTGGCGGTCGATCCAGATCATTCCGTCGAAATCCTTGAACCGCCCGTTGATCTTGGTCACCACGTGCCGAATGCGAAACCCCAGCGTCGAATGCGCCTTGTCGAACACGAAGGTCTCCTCGGCGCCGCGACTCGGCGCGGCGAGGGCCGCGAGCACCGCGACCGCCGCCGCGACTCGAATCGGAATCCGTGCTTTCATCGTGCCCCTCCTCTCGATGGGATGCTCAACGCCAAAAACTATGCTTCGTACTCGATGCCGGTTTCGCGGAGCCGCGGGCCGCTTGACCTGTCCGCCGCCGCCCCATAGACTCGACTGCCCCATGTCAACGGCGGTGCCCGGCGGCCTGTTCCCACCTTCTGCATGACCGCCGATCCGCTGGGCACCCTTCGTCCGTTCCCTCTCGCCTCCGGCGGGACCGGCAGTCTCTATTCGCTGACGGAGCTGGAAGGGAAGGGGTTCGGCCGCATTTCGCGGCTTCCGGTCAGCCTGCGGATCGTCCTCGAGTCATTGCTGCGCAACCTGGACGGCGTCAAGATCAAGGAAGAGGATGTGCGGACTCTGGCCGCCTGGAAGCCCAAGGCCGAGCGCACCGCCGAGGTCCCCTTCGTGGTGTCCCGCATCATCCTGCAGGACTTCACCGGAGTGCCGCTCCTGGTGGATCTGGCTGCGATGCGCTCCGCCGTCTCGCGGCTCGGTAAGGAGCCGACCCTCATCGAGCCTCTGGTGCCGGTGGCCCTCGTGGTTGATCACTCCATTCAGGTCGACCAGTGGTCCTCTCCCGACGCGCTGCGGGCCAACATGGAGATCGAGTTCCGCCGCAACCGCGCGCGCTACGAGTTCCTGAAGTGGGGAATGCAGGCGTTCCACGGCTTCCAGGTCGTGCCCCCGGGTGTCGGCATCGTGCATCAGGTGAACCTGGAGTATCTGGCGCCCGGCGTCCACTCGAAGGACGGCGTCTTCTATCCCGACTCCCTGGTCGGCACCGATTCGCACACCACGATGATCAATGGCCTCGGCATCGTCGGGTGGGGCGTGGGCGGCATCGAGGCGGAGGCCGGGATGCTCGGCCAGCCCGTGTATTTCCTGACGCCCGACGTCGTGGGCGTCCACTTGTCGGGGAGCCTGCCCGAAGGGGTCACGGCCACCGACCTCGTCCTCGTCGTGACCGAAATGCTCCGGCGCGCCAAGGTCGTCGGCAAGTTCGTCGAGTTCTTCGGCGAGGGCGCCGCATCGCTTCCGGTCACCGACCGGGCGACCGTCGCGAACATGGCACCGGAATACGGCGCCACGATGGGCTTCTTTCCGATCGACGAGAAGACGTGCGACTACCTGCTCGCCACCGGGCGCAGCCCGAAGCAGGTCGAGACCTTCCGCTCCTATTTCCGGGCCCAGGGCCTCTTCGGCATGCCGCGTCAAGGCGACTGCGATTACAGCGACGTCCTCTCGCTCGATCTCGCGGCCGTGCGGCCGAGCGTCTCAGGACCCAAGCGGCCCCAGGACCGGATCGATCTGCCGAATCTCAAGAGCCAGTTCCGCGACCTGTTCGCCAAGCCGATCGGCGAGAACGGGTACGGCAAGGATCTCGCGGCGCTCTCGCGGCGCTTTCCCGTGACGCTCGATCGTCCGACTCCCGGCGGGGGCAGCCAGGCGACGCCCAGTCCCGAGACGGCACGGGCCCGAAACACCAACGCCTGGACCGAAGCCGAGATGGCCAACAATCGTCCGACGCCGGACCGTTCCATTCCGGCGACCGAGCCGCCGGCCCGCGTCGACGTCGGGCACGGAGACGTGCTCATCGCGGCGATCACGTCGTGCACGAACACGTCGAACCCGAGCGTCATGCTCGCCGCTGGCCTGCTCGCGAAGAAAGCGGTCGAGCGAGGGCTCGCGGTCTCCCCCCGTGTCAAGGCGTCACTGGCCCCCGGGTCTCGAGTCGTGACCGATTACCTCGCCAAGACGGGGCTCCAGACGTACCTCGACCGGCTGGGGTTCAACCTCGTGGGCTACGGCTGCACGACGTGCATCGGCAATTCGGGACCGCTCGACGCCGCGATCGAGGAAGCCGTCACGCAAAACGACCTCGTCACGTCGGCGGTGCTCTCCGGGAACCGCAACTTCGAGGCGCGGATTCACCAGTCCATCAAGGCGAACTTCCTGATGAGCCCGCCTCTGGTGGTCGCCTTCGCCCTGGCGGGGCGGACGGACATCGACCTCGAAAGCGAGCCGCTCGGCCGAGACGGCGGCGGAAGACCCGTGTACCTGCGCGAGATCTGGCCGACGGCCGCGGAGGTCGAGAAGACCCTCCTCGCTTCGGTCGACGCGGCCACCTACCGGCGCCTGTACTCCGACCTCGCGGCGGCAAACCCGCTCTGGAAGGACATCTCGAGCGCGACCGGAACGGTGTACGCGTGGGACCCCGCGTCGAACTACATCCAGGAGCCTCCCTTCTTCGAAGGCTTCCGGCTCGAGCCGGCGCCGCTCTCCGATATCAGAGGCGCGCGGCCGCTCGCCCTCTTCGGCGATTCCGTCACGACCGACCACATCAGCCCGGCAGGCGCGATCAAGAAGAGCTCGCCGGCGGGTCTGTATCTACAGTCCCTGGGGGTGCCGCCCGAGGACTTCAACAGCTACGGCTCTCGCCGCGGCAACGACCGAGTCATGACCCGCGGCACGTTCGCCAACGTGCGCATCAAGAACCTGATGGTCCCGGGTGTCGAGGGTGGTGTGACCCGACACTACCCCTCCGCAGAGCAAATGACCATCTTCGACGCCGCGATGCGCTACCAGAAGGAGGGAGTTCCGCTCATCGTGCTGGCCGGCCAGGAATACGGGACCGGCAGCTCGCGCGACTGGGCGGCCAAGGGGACGCGATTGCTGGGGGTCCGTGCAGTGGTGGCGCAGAGCTACGAGCGCATCCACCGCTCGAACCTCGTCGGGATGGGCGTGTTGCCGCTTCAGTTTCCCGAAGGGGTCGGAACCTCAAGCCTCGGGCTCGAGGGAACCGAGACATTCGACCTCGTGGGTCTCGCCGGCGGGCTCCGCCCGAGGCAGGAGACTCCGCTGACGATCCGGCGTGCCGGCGGCCGCGCCGAAGAGATTCAGGTGCGCGTCCGGATCGACACACCGATCGAGGTCGACTACTACCGACACGGGGGAATCCTCGCGTACGTGCTCCGGCAGCTGGTGCGATCGCAACGCCCGGCCGTTCCCGCCTGACCGTAGAGAAGCGCGCGCGGGCTGCCGATCGACCGAACAGATCCCGGGCTGCCGGGACGCCCCGGCCGGGTCTGTCGGCTTGAGGTACATTTCTCGCGAATGACCGATCCTTCCGCCCCTTCGGCCGCCCGCTTTCTCGACGCCGCCGCCGGCCGACGGGTTGACCGTCCGCCCGTCTGGATGATGCGGCAGGCCGGGAGGTACTTGCCCGAGTACCGGGAGATCCGCCAGAGAGTCTCGTTTCTGGAGCTGTGCCGCTCGGTGGACCTCGCCTCGGAGGTTTCCCTGCAGCCTTTTCGGCGCTTCGGGCCCGACGGGGTGATCTTCTTTTCCGACATCCTCGTCCCGGTCGAGGCGATGGGCGCCGCCGTCCGGTTCGGCGACGCCGGGCCGGAGCTTTCGGAACCGGTGCGCGATGCCTCGGGCGTCGAGAGGCTCCGCCGCTTCGATCCGGCGGCCGCGATTCCTTTCACGGGCGAGATCCTCGGGCGTATCGCCCGAGAGGTCGGGGGCCGCGCCGCCGTGCTCGGGTTCTGCGGCGCGCCATGGACGCTCGCCTCCTACCTGATCGAGGGCGGCGGCTCGAAGAGCTTCTCGGTCATCAAGGAAATGATGGGGCGTGACGGCGCGACGCTGCGCCGATTGCTCGATCTTCTTGCGGACGTGGTCGCCGAGGTTCTCTCCTTCCAGCTCGCCTCGGGCGCCCAGGCCGTTCAGGTCTTCGACACGTGGGCGGGCGAGCTCGCTGAGGAGGACTACCGCGAGTGGGCGCTTCCCGCCGTCTCCCGCGCCATCGCAGGTGTCCGGCGACCCGCCGGCGCTCCCGTCATCCTGTTCGTCAACGGCTGCGCGCACCTGCTCGAGTCGATGGCGGAGGCGGGGGCGGACATTCTCTCGATCGATTGGCGCCTTCCGCTGGCCAAGGCCCGGCGCCGGATTCCGGGCCGCGTGCTCCAAGGCAATCTCGATCCCGGCGTCCTCCTCGGCCGGCCGACCGAGGTCGCCCGCCGGACACGCGAAATGATCTCCTCGACGGGAGGAGAGCAGCACATCGTCAACCTCGGCCACGGGGTTCTTCCCGGCACTCCCGTCGAGTGCGTCGAAGCCTTCTTCGAAGCGGCGCGAGTTCCGTTGCCAGACCGTGCCTCGGCTCGTCCCGCCGCGACGGCGCCGGCATGAACGCGGGCCAGATCTCCCTCGAGCTGCTCCGGCGCTACAACGTTCCGGGGCCCCGCTACACCTCCTATCCCACCGCGCCGGTCTGGAAAGAGGCCTGGGGCGCCGCGGAATACGACCGAGTCCTGCGCGAGAGCAGCGCGTCCGCGGCTCCCCCGCCGCTCTCGCTGTACGTCCACCTCCCGTTCTGCGAGAAGCTCTGTTACTTCTGCGGCTGTACCGTGGTCATCACGGGCTCGCAGCACACGCCCGAGGAGACCTACCTCGCCGCCCTGGAGAAGGAGATCGACTTCGTGGCCGATCGCGCGGCCGGGGGGCGGCACGTCGTCCAGTTCCACCTCGGCGGCGGCACGCCGACTTACTTCACCCCGGAGCACTTGACCCGCCTCGGGCGAAAGATCCGGGACCGCTTTGCTTTCGCGGACGACGCCGAGATCGGTGTGGAGGTGGATCCCCGTGTCACGACGCGGGAGCACCTGCTCGCGCTGGCCCGCCTCGGATTCAACCGACTGTCGATGGGCGTGCAGGACTTCGAGCCGCGGGTTCAGACGGCCATCAATCGCGTCCAGCCCTACGCCGACACCCTGCAACTCGTCCAAATCGCGCGCTCTCTCGGATTCCCGAGCATCAACATGGACCTCATCTTCGGTCTGCCGTTCCAGACCCCGGAGAGCTTCTCGGCGACGATCGACCAGGTGCTCCACATCGGGCCGGATCGCCTGGCCGTGTATTCCTATGCAAACGTCCCGTGGATGAAGAAGCACCAGAAATTGCTCGAGCCTCACCTGCCGAGCGAATCGGCCAAGTTCCAGATCTTCCGCACCGCGCTCGAGCGATTCACCGAGGCGGGCTTCGAATACATCGGCATGGACCACTTCGCCAAACCGACCGATGAGCTGGCGCGTGCGCGGCGCGAGCGGACGCTGCACCGGAACTTCCAGGGTTACACGACCAAGGCGGGAACCGACCTGATCGGCCTCGGGATGAGCGCCATCGGCTCCATCGGAGATTGCTACGTTCAGAACCGCCGGGGCCTGGGCGAGTACCACGAGGCGATCGAGACAGAGGGTTGCGCGACCTTTCGCGGATTTCGCCTCTCGGCCGACGACCGGCTGCGCCGCGCCGTGATCGGGAATCTCCTCTGCCACGGAGTCGTCGTCAAAGCCGAAATCGAGAAGGCCTTCGGCATCCGCTTCGACGAGTATTTCGCCGACGCGCTCGAGCGGCTCCGGCCGTGCGCCGACGACGGGTTGATCGAGCTGTCTCGAGAGGAGCTCCGCGCCACTGCCGTCGGGAGGGTCTTCCTCCGGAATCTCGCGATGCCGTTCGATGCCTATCTGACCGAGGCGCCGGAAAAACCGGTCTTTTCTCGGACTTTGTAGCGGCCGCGCGCTCGTACTAGCGTGGCGACCCATCAGTGTGGACAGCGCGCGGCCGAAGAGAGTCTTCAAGTTAGCCCGGCATAATGGCGAACGAGCGAGCGGTCCTGTTCTTGCAACTTGGGGGGCCGGAGAACCTCGAGGAGGTCCCGAGGTTTCTCTATCGGCTGTTCTCGGACCCCGACGTCATTCGGGTCAAGCCGGCGGTCGTGCGGAAGGCCATCGCCGCCTCGATTGCGCTCGGCCGCCAGCGCGCCTCCCGCAAGCTTTACGCCTCGATCGGCGGCGGATCGCCGATCCGGCGTTTGACCGAGGAGCAAGCGAGCGGAGTCGAGGCGCTGCTCTCCGAGCGAGGCCGGCCCGTGACGATCCGCGCCGCCATGAACTGCTCGGCGCCACTGGTCGAGGACGTCGTCAAGGAGCTCGCGGCCCAGGGCGTCCGCCGATTTCTCGCGCTGCCCTTGTACCCGCACTACTCGCTGACCACCACGAAGGGCGCCCTCGAGCGCGCGCGTGAAGCCGTCGGCCGGTTCGCTCCCGGCGCGAGCCTCACCGAGATGTGTTCCTGGCCGACGCACCCGCTCTTTGTCCAGGCGCATGCGGAGCTGATCGAGAGGGAGCTTGCCCGGTTCCCGGACCCCAGACCCGAGGCCGTTCACGTCCTCTTCTCGGCGCATTCGATTCCGAAGAAGCTCGTCACCAAGGAGGGGGACCCGTACGCTTCGGAAGTGGAGTCGTCGGTGCGCGAGATCCAGTCTCGCCTCGGGGGACGCTCCCCGCACTCGCTCGCCTATCAGTCCAAACTCGGCCCCGTCGAGTGGCTGGGCCCTCCGACCCTCTCGGAGATCGGCGAGCTCGCCCGCCGCGGCCAGCGGCAGGTGCTGGTCGTCCCGATTGCCTTCGTGACCGACCACGTCGAGACGCTCTACGAGATCGACCAGCTCTTCGGCGAGGAGGCCCGACGGGCCGGGATCCCGCATTTCCGCCGGACCCCGGGACTGAACAGTCTTCCGACGTTCCTGCGGGCCCTGGAGGACTTGATTCTCGCCCAGGAAGGATTCTGGGCGTGAGGGCTCGCTCATGACCGCGACGATCATCGTTGGCGGCGGACTCTCGGGCCTCGTGCGCGGACATCTGCTCGCCGGGCGCGGCCGGGACGTCCGGGTGCTCGAGGCGACCGATCGCGTGGGCGGGGCGGCGCGCACCGAGAAAGTCGAGGGCTACCTGCTGGAGCTCGGTCCGAACACGGTTCGGCCCACCCCCGAGATTTGGGACCTCGTGCTCGAACTCGGTCTGAAGGAATCCGCCTTGCTCGCGGACCCGCGATTGCCTCGCTACATCGAGTTCGAAGGAACTCTGCACGAGCTCGCCCCGGGGCCGCAGACGCTCGTCAAGACTCGGCTGCTCTCGACCGCGGGAAAATTCCGTCTCCTCCGAGAACCTTTCGTCGCGCGCGGGAGCGACCCGCAAGAGACGGTGCACGACTTCTTTTCCCGCCGCCTGGGTCCGCAGGTTGCGGAGCGGCTCGTGGCTCCTTTCGTGTCCGGAATCTGGGCCGGAGACGCAAAGGCGCTTTCCGCCTCCGCGAGTTTCCCGAGGCTTTTCGCCTGGGAGCGGCAACACGGAAGTCTCGTGCGGGGCGCCTTCGCTTCCCGGCCGCGCGCGTCGCAGAAGGCCGCGCCCAAGACCCGGACCCCCAAGGGGCTGCTCTCCTTCCGCGAAGGAATGGAGACGCTCCCCCGCGCCCTGGAGGCCCGTCTCGGATCCCGCCTGAAGACGGGCTGCCGTGTCAACGCCATTCGCCAGGCCGCCCGGGGCTTTCGCGTCGAAACGGATCGCGAGGTTCTCGAGGCCGACGAGGTCGTGGTTGCAACACCAGCCGGCGACGCAGCACGCCTGCTCGAGCCGCTCGACCCCGAGGCCGCGCGCGCCCTGGCCGCCATCCCTCAACCGCCGCTCGCGGTCCTGCACCTGTCCTGGCCGGTGGAAGCCTTCCCTCGGCCGCTCCGGGGCTTCGGCCACCTGGTCGTTCCCTCTTCGGGACGCCGCGTCCTGGGGGCGGTTTGGAGCTCGAGCCTGTTTCCCAGCCGCGCGCCGGCCGGCCAGACACTCCTGACCGTGTTCATCGGGGGCGCCCGGGATCCCGGCGCAGCGCACCTTCCCGACGAGGCTCTGGCCGACCTCGCCGCGCGGGACCTCTCGGCCGTGCTCGGCGTCCGCGACGCTCCGCGCATCGTCCGCGTCACTCGCTACGCGCGAGCCATCCCGCAGTACGACCGCGAACACGACTCACGCATGAAGGCCCTCGAGCAAGCGGAGGCGCGCTCGAAGGGGTTGACCTTCATCGGAAACTACCGCGGAGGGATTTCCGTGGGCGACGTCGTTCGAAATGCGGCCGCCGTTGCCGAAGCGGAGGCGTGAGCAATGCCCCTCGGAGTTCGTACCGAGGACCTGCGCAAGGTCTACACGACTCCTCCCCCGGTCGCCCGCGGCCCCGGTGTGGCGGTTCCGTTCCGGTTTCGACGCGGAGATCGCAAGCCCAAGATCGAGATCGTCGCCTTGGATGGCCTCTCTCTGGACGTCGCACCGGGCGAGCTCTTCGGCCTGCTCGGCCCGAACGGCGCCGGCAAGTCCACGATCGTCGGCGTCCTGACCACCCGGGTGCGCCCGACCGCGGGGCGCGCCTGGATCGGCGACCACGACGTGTGGAGCGACGGGGTCGCCGTCAAGCGCCGCATCGGTGTGGTGCCCCAGCGGCCCAACCTGGACTTCTCGCTGACGGCCCGGGAGATCCTCCTGTTCCACGGCGCTTACTTCGGAATGCCGGCCGCGGAGCGCGCCTCGCGGGCGACAGAGCTGCTCGACCGTTTCCGGCTCACCGATCGCGCGGACCAGCTCGCCGTGGGATTCTCCGGGGGCATGCTCCAGCGCCTCTCGATCGCTCGCGCCATGGTCCACGACCCGGAGGTTCTCTTCCTCGACGAGCCCTCGGCGGGACTCGATCCCCAGACGCGGCTGTTGCTTTGGGAAACCGTCCGCGAGTACCACGGCCGGGGCCGGACGATCGTGCTGACCACCCATAACATGGATGAGGCGGACGCGCTGTGCGATCGGGTGGCGATCGTCGACCATGGAAAGCTCATCGCCTTGGGACCCCCGGCGGAGTTGAAGCGCTCCGTGCCGGGCGGCTTCGTCATTCGCTTGCAGGTGCAGCCGCGGCCCGTCTCGCTCCTCCGACAGCTCGAGCGGATGCAGGGGGTCACACAGGCTCGCCCGGTGGAGGAGTCGGGGATCGACTTGTACGCGGATCGCGGAGGCCCTCTCGTTCCGGAAATCGTGAACCTGGCCCTGCTCGAGCGGGTCGCCATTCACGACGTCCATATCTCGGAGCCCTCGCTCGAGAACCTGTTTCTCCACCACACTGGCCGGAGCCTGCGAGACTGAGCGCGGCATGAACGCGAAGACCTTTCTCGCCCTTCTCGCCCGCGACGCGCATGTCGCCCGGCGCAATTTCCTACCCCTCTTGCTCCAGACCCTGCTTCAACCGATGTTGCTCGTTTTCGTCCTGGGCAGGGTGCTCACTTCGAGCGGCATGATGCCGCTCGCCTACAAGAGCATGCTCTTGCCCGGGATCATCGCGTTGTCGATGCTGCTCGCCGGAATCCAGGCGGTCGCGATGCCGTTGATCGCGGAATTCCAGTTCACGAAGGAGATCGAGGATCGGCTGCTGGCGCCCATCGAGATCGAGTGGGTCGCGATCGAGAAGGTGCTTTCCGGAATGATCCAGGCGCTGCTCGCGGGCCTCGTCGTCCTTCCGGCTGCGTGGCTGATGGTGGGCAAGGGTGTGGCCCTGCAACTGGGTCACCCGATCGAATTTCTGGCGGTGACCTTGCTCGTCGCGCTCCTCTCTTCCGCCGTGGGGTTGTCGCTCGGCTGCTCGATCGGCCAGACCCAGATCGGCCTCATGTTCTCGCTCGTGCTCGCCCCGATGATCTTCTTCGGCTGCACCTACTACCCCTGGAGCGCCCTGGCGAGTTTTCCCGTGCTGCGCCGGGTCGTTCTCGCCAACCCGATCGTCTACGCGAGCGAGGGTCTGAGGGCCTCCCTCGTGCCTCAGTTCCCGCACTTGCCGACCCTCGCCATCTTCGGCGCGCTGATCTGCTTCGACTTGTTCTTCTTGCTCTTCGGGCTCAACCGCTTTCGGCGAAAAGCCGTGAGCTAATCGGCTTCGGCCGGCGGCCCGCCTCTCCCGAGGGGCTCAGACCTTCGATCGCCGCAGACGCAGCGAGTTGCCGATCACGGAGACGGAGCTGAAGCTCATCGCCGCAGCGGCGAGCATCGGCGAAAGGAGCAGGCCGAAGACGGGATACAGGGCGCCTCCCGCGATCGGCACGCCGATCGCGTTGTAGACGAAGGCGAAGAAGAGATTCTGCTTGATATTGCGCATCGTGGCCTGCGAGAGATGCCGCGCCCGAACGATCCCGAGCAGATCGCCCTTGACCAGCGTCACGTCCGCGCTCTGCATCGCGACGTCCGTTCCGGTCCCCATCGCGATTCCGACATCGGCCTGCGCCAGGCCCGGTGCGTCGTTGATCCCGTCGCCCGCCATTGCGACGATCCGCCCCTCCGCTTGGAGGTGCCGCACAGCCCCGACCTTCTCGCCCGGGAGCACGCCCGCGAAGATCTCGTCGATCCCGAGCGGTCTTGCCACAGCCTCCGCGGTCGTTCGGCTGTCGCCCGTCACCATCACGATGCGGAGGCCCGCCCGGCGCAGCTCCCGAAGGGCCTCGCCTGTCGTCTTCTTGATCGGATCGGCCACGCTCAGGAGCCCGGCCGCTTTGCCGTCGATCGACATCAGGAGCACCGTCTCCCCGAGCGCGCGCCGGCTTGCGGCTCTGGTCTCCAGCGGACGAAGCTCGATTCCAAGCTCGGAGAACATCCCTGGGTTGCCCAGGACGACGCGGCGACCCCCGACGACGCCCATGACGCCTTTGCCCGTTCGCGACTCGAATCCCGAGACGGCCAGCAACGGCAGTCCGCGGGCCTCGGCGGCCTTCACGACCGCCTCGGCCAGCGGATGCTCGCTCCCCCGCTCGAGACTGGCCGCAAGACGCAGCAAGTCCGAGTCGGAGGCGCCTCCGAGGGAGTGCACGAAGACGAGCCGCGGCCGTCCCTCAGTCAGCGTCCCCGTCTTGTCGACGACGAGCGTATCGACCTTTCGCAGCGTTTCGATCGCCCCGGCATTTCGAAAGAGCACGCCGACGGTCGCGCCCTTGCCGCTCGCCACCATGATCGACATCGGAGTCGCGAGGCCGAGCGCGCAGGGGCAGGCGATGATCAAGACGGCGACCGCGTTGACGACCGCATAGGCCATCCGTGGGGCCGGGCCGAAGAGGCTCCAAGCCACGAACGTGAGCGCGGCGAACAGGACGACCGCCGGCACGAAGTATCCGGACACCTTATCGGCCAGGCTCTGGATGGGAGCGCGGCTCCGCTGCGCCTCCCCCACCATTCGCACGATCCGGGCGAGCAGGGTCTCGGAGCCGACGCGCTCCGACCGCATGAGAAACGACCCGTTGCCGTTGATCGTGGCTCCGATCACAAAGTCTCCCGCGGCCTTTGCGACCGGGATCGGCTCGCCGGTCACCATGGACTCATCGACCGAGCTCGAACCTTCCTCGACGATCCCGTCCACCGGCACTCTTTCGCCCGGGCGAACGCGCAGCCGGTCCCCGACTCGCACCGATTCCATCGGAACGTCTTGCTCTCTTCCACCCGCCTCGACACGGCGAGCCGTCCTCGGCGCAAGCTCCAGGAGCGCCCGGATCGCCGTGCCCGTGCGGCCGCGGGCCTTCAGCTCCATCACCTGCCCGAGCAGCACGAGCGTGACGATAGCCGCCGCCGCTTCGTAATAGACGCCAACGCGACCCGCATGATCGCGGAAGGATTCCGGGAAGAGGCTTGGCAGAAGCGTCGCTACCACGCTGTAGGCGTAAGCGACGGCCACGCCCATGCCGATCAGCGTGAACATGTTGAGGTTGCGGGAGTGGACCGACCGCCATGCGCGCAAGAAGAACGGCCAACCTCCCCAAAGAACGACGGGCGTGGCGAGAGCGAGCTCGAGCCAACCTCCAAGAGGCGACTCGCGCAGACGCTGGAGGGGGCCAAGTCCGAGCATCTCGCTCATCGTCAGGAGCAGGATCGGAGCGCTCAGAATCGCCGAGACCCAGAAGCGCCGGCGCATGTCGGTCAGTTCCGGGTTCTCGACTTCCTCCAAGGCGACCGTCCGCGGCTCGAGGGCCATGCCGCAGATCGGGCAGTGCCCGGGCCCGTCCCGGACGATCTGGGAGTGCATCAGGCACACCCATTCGACCTTCGTGCCCGGTTCGGTCGGCGCATTCGGCTCGAGCGCCATGCCGCATTTGCGGCAAGGACCGGGCTTCGCCTCGCGCACTTCCGGGTCCATCGGACAGACGTAGCGGACGCGGGTCGGCTCGGATCCTTCGGCACTCGGTCCGGCCGCCGAGGTGACGCCGTCCGCCGCCGGGGAGCTCGTCAGGTAACGCGTCGGGTCGGCCTCGAAGTTTCGCTTGCAGCTAGGCGCACAGAAGAAATAACGGCGCCCGTGCCAGTCCGTCGAAAGCGAGGTCTCCGGGTCCACCGTCATACCGCAGACCGGATCGACCGCGGCACCGGCATCGGCGGAGACCGGCGGTCGCCCTTGTATGCTCACGAACACTCCGCCATTTGCAACAAATCCGCATTCCTCCGAGGCGGGCGTCCGGCTCCTGCCCCCGGCATCTGCCACGACAGCTCCCGGCCAGCGACGCGAGAAATAACCGGCGGTCTGGGCCCGTTTCAGTCCGAAGCCTATGCCCAAGCGTAGGCTACCGGAGATCGTTGCATACGCCCGCCAAAACGTTGGACTTGGTCGTTTGACCGGCGCCGGGTACACCGGAGGGCCACGGCGAACCAGCCCTGCTATGATGTTCGTGCGTCATGAAGACCGTGAGCGGACCGAGCAGGCTCCGTAGACGATGAAGAAGAACGACATTCCGATGGCGGGACAACGTCCCCGCACGTGGGGCTTCGTTCTCGTCGGTCTGCTGCTGCTCTCGACGTTCCCGCCGGGAGCGGGCGACTGCTGCAGTGTTCTGGCGCCCGCGCCGCAAGCTTCGACGATGAGCTGCTGTGCCAGCGAGCAGACGCTGACATGTCCGGAATGTCCCGCGCCGCATGGCGGGGCGCCCGCTTCGTTCGCGGCGACCGGCCCGGCCAACGCGACGGGAGCCGTTGCCGCTGCCCTCGCCCAAACGCCAACCCTCGTCGACGATCGACCCCCGATCCCCGCTCCGGGGTATTTCCGCCTCGAACCGCGCACCGAGAGTCCTCCCCTTTACCGGCTGCACTCCCAGCTCCTGATCTGACACCGGCCTTCTCCTGAGAAGAGAGGCGGCGGAGTTTCTCCGCCCTTCGGTTCGGAGTCCGTTCCGGACCCATTGGAGGCAAGACCGGTGACCACGCACAGACTTCGGAATTTTCTTTCGGGCGCACTCCTGGCCGTGGCGGCGGGCGCCCCTGTACTCGGGCAATCGCCGCTGCAGTCGAGCGGAGCAGCCCGGGCCACGTTCACAGATCGCGGTCTCGAGGATCTCGTATCCGAGGCCCTCGCGAAGAATCCAGACATCGCCGCCTCGGCCGCAACCGCGGAGGCGGCGGGCTTCCGTATCGCCCCCGCCCGTACGCTCCCCGACCCGTTTCTGGCCCTCAACTACCAGAACGACGGCTGGGCCTTCTCGCTCGGCGTACAGGACATGACGTTTCTCGGCCTCGTGTTCGCACAACCGCTTCCGTGGCCCGGCAAGCTACGCCTCGCCGGCGAGGAAGCCGCCTTTCGCGCCGAGGAAGTGAAGGCCGGGACCGTGGGGCGCACGCGGCTCGCGGTTGAAGCGAGGGTGCGCCGCGCCTACTACGAGTACCTGTTGGCCCGTTCTCTTCTGGACCTGATCGAAGATCGGAGTCGCGCCTGGCGAGAGATCTCCACGATCACCCGCGAGCGGTACGCGGTCGGCCTCGGTGTCCAGCAGGACGTACTCCGCGCGCAGGTCGAGGTCCTGCGTCTCGACGAGGCGCGAGCGGATCAGACCGCACAGGTCGCGAACCGGCGGACAGAGCTCAACCGAGTGGTCGGTCGTCCGCAAGACGCTCCCCTCGACACGGACCAGCATCTGGAGTATCGGCCCGACGTACCCGCCCTGGACGCCTTGCTGATCGCCGTTCGGGATAGAAGCCCGGAGCTTGCCGCGGCGAGCCACGGAATCGAAGCCGACCGGTCGCGCGTGGAGCTCGCGAAGAAGGACCTCCTCCCCGATTTCGTCGCCAGCGGCGGCCCGATGTACCGTGGCGGCCTCGACCCCATGTGGCAGGTCGGGCTCGGGATCACCCTGCCAATCTACGCCGGCTCTCGTCAGAAGCCTCGCCTCGAGGCGGCGAAGGCGGAACTTCACTCCGATGAAAGCCTCTACTCCTCCGCCGCCCTCGAGCTCGAGTTCCGAACTCGCGAACGCTTCCGCAACCTCGACGCGGCGCTCCGCGTCGCGCGGCTCTATCGGGAGGGAGTCCTGCCGACCGACGAGCTCTCTCTGGAATCGGCCGTCGCGAGCTACCGAACCGGCAAGGTGCCCTTCGTAACCGTTCTGGAAGCGCTCACCACGCTGTATGCCGACCGGGCCACTTATCTCGGACGGCTTGGGGACGCAGAGAAGTGGCGCGTCGCCATCGACGAAGCCGAGCTCCAGCCGAGCGCCAGCATGACAGCGGTAGGCCCCGCCGTTGCGACAAGCAAGGGCTCGATCATGGGCTCGACGAGCGCCGCGGTCGGAATGAGCTCCTCTCCCTCCATGAGGTAGACGACCATGAAATTCTCTTCTCGTTCCACACTTCCCTGGGTGCTGGCGGTGCTCTTCGCCGTGGCCTTTGGTGTGCTCGCTCTCTCTCGGGCGAAGTCTGCCAGACCCGGAGCAGCCTCCGCGGCGACCCCCCCCGCTTCGCGCCTCACACCTCGCGAAAGGAAGGTCCTCTATTGGACCGACCCGATGAGTCCCGGCTATAAGTCAGACAAACCCGGCAAGTCGCCCTTCATGGACATGGATCTCGTCCCCGTCTATGCGGAGGGGACCGAAGGAGCGCCCGTCGCGGGCCTGGAAGGCTACTCGACGATCTCACTGACGCAAGAGCGACAGCAGGCGATTGGAGTCCAGCTTGGCAGGGCGGGAAGCCGGGAGCTCGTCAAAAAGATCCGAACGGTGGGGCGCGTGACCCTCGACGAGACGCTTCTTCATCACATCCACGCGAAGTTCGAGGGCTACGTGGAGCATTTGTACGTGGATTACACGGGCGAGTCCGTGCGAGAGGGCCAGCCACTGCTCTCGATCTACAGCCCCGACCTCCTGGCGACGCAGGAGGAGTACTTGATCGCGTTCCGCGCGCGCCGGCAACTGCAGACGTCTCCGAATCCAGACGCCGCACGCGGAGCAGTGGATCTCTATGAATCCGCTCGGCAGCGGCTTCTCCTCTGGGACATCAGCCCCGGAGAGATTTCCGAGCTCGAGGAGACAGGGAAACCCAAGAAGGCTCTGACGCTGTACTCCCCGGTCGACGGATTCGTGATGTCCAAGAACGCCGTTCAGGGAGCCCGCGTCATGCCGTCCGACACGCTCTTCGACATCGCCGGAATCCGCCGCGTCTGGGTTCAGGCCGATGTCTACGAATCCGAGGCGCCGTTCGTCGCTCTCGGGCAAACGGCCCGGATGAGCCTCTCGTATCTGCCTGGTCGAACCTGGACAGGAAAAGTTTCCTTCATCTCACCCGTTCTCGACGAAAAGACACGAACCCTCAAGGTCCGCGTCGAGCTTCCGAACCTGGACGGAAGCCTGAAGCCCGAGATGTACGCGGACCTCACCCTCGAGCGCCCGCTCGGACGCGTTGTGACGGTGCCCGACGGTGCGGTGCTCTCGACCGGGACTCGATCCATCGTCTTCGTGGCGAAGGGGGAAGGACGGTTCGAGCCGCGCGCGGTGACCACGGGGGCGAAAGCCGACGGCTTCTTCGAGATCAAAGAAGGGATTCAGCCGGGGGAAGAGGTCGTCACGCAGGCCAACTTCTTGATCGATTCGGAGTCCCGGTTGAAGGCCGCACTCGGAACCATGACCGGTCCCGAGGGCCATTCCCATGGGTCGCCGCCGGCCACCTCCGCTCCCGGCAATTCCTCACTCGACTCGAAATCCGCGACGCCACCAGCGCACACGCACTGAGGCCCGTCATGATCCAAAGAATCATCTCGTTCTCCGCGCGCAACCGATTCATCGTGCTTGCAACGATAGGGGCCGCGATCTCCCTCGGCGTCTGGTCGATCAGTCACATCGCGCTGGATGCCCTGCCGGACCTTTCCGATACACAGGTCATCGTGTACTCGCGCTGGGATCGCAGCCCCGACATCATCGAGGACCAGGTCACCTATCCGATCATCACGTCGATGCTGGGCGCACCACGAGTGAAGGCGATCCGCGGCTTCTCGGACTTCGGGTTCTCCTACGTTTACGTGATCTTCGAAGAGGGCACCGACCTCTACTGGGCGAGAAGCCGTACTCTCGAGTACCTTTCGAAGATCCAGCCCCGGCTGCCCCAGGGCGTCCAAACGGAGCTGGGTCCGGACGCGACGGGAGTCGGGTGGGTCTTTCAGTATGCCCTCATCGACAAGTCCGGGAAGCATTCGCTGGCTGACCTTCGCTCCATTCAGGACTGGTCCGTCCGCTATGACCTTCAGGCGGTGCCGGGCGTTGCCGAAGTCGCGAGCCTCGGCGGATTCGTGCGTCAGTATCAGGTGACGGTCGACCCCAACCGCCTCTCCGCCTACGGTGTGCCCCTCATGTCCGTCATCGAGGCGATCCGTTCGTCGAACAACGAGGTCGGAGGGCGTCTCGTGGAGTGGAGCGGAGTCGAGTACATGGTTCGAGCGCGCGGATACGTTCGGTCCATCGGGGACCTCGAGGAAATCGTCGTCAAGACCGACGAGAGGGGTACCCCCGTGCGCCTGCGGGATGTCGCCGAGATCCAGCTCGGTCCCGAGATTCGGCGCGGCATCGCCGAGCTCGATGGCCAGGGCGAGGTCGCCGCGGGCATCGTCGTGATGCGCCACGGCGAGAACGCGATGAACATCATCCGCCGCGTGAAGGAGCGCCTGAGAGCGATCGCGCCGACGCTCCCCGAAGGGGTCAAGATCGTTACGACCTATGACCGGTCAGACTTGATCGAGCGATCGATCAAGACCCTCAAGCACGAGCTTCTCCTCGAGATGCTCATCGTCTCGCTCGTCATTCTCATCTTCCTGTGGCACGTCCCTTCCGCCATCGTCCCGATCGTTACGATCCCGGCGGCAGTGGTGCTCTCCTTCGTTCCCATGTACTTCTTTGGGGTCAGCTCGAACATCATGTCGCTTGGCGGAATCGCGGTCGCGATCGGTGCCTTGGTGGACGCAGCCGTGGTCGTTGTCGAGAACGCCCACAAGAAGCTAGAGATTTGGGAATCGACGGGGCGGAACGGAGACTCCAAAGAGATACTGATTGCGGCGATCCAGGAGGTGGGCCGTCCGAGCTTCTTCTCACTCTTGGTCATCGCGGTCTCCTTCACGCCGATCTTTGCCCTGGAAGCCCAGGAGGGGCGCCTCTTCCGACCGCTCGCGTTCACCAAGAACTTCGCGATGGCGATCGCGGCGGTCCTCGCGATCACGCTTGCCCCGGCCCTACTGCTCCTGCTCCTCCGATTCAAGCGCTTCGTCTTCCGGCCGGCGTGGCTCTCGGGCCTGACGAACGCGATCGCGGTCGGGCGAATCCATTCGGAAGACAAGCACCCGATCTCGCGCGTGCTGTTTCGGGTCTATTTGCCACCGGCCAAGTTCGTTTTGCGCCATCCGAGACTCGTCATCGGCGCGGCTGCGCTGATCGTGCTCGCGACGATTCCCGTGTACAGGCGCCTCGGTTCCGAGTTCATGCCGCCGTTGAACGAAGGCTCGATACTCTACATGCCGACCACTCTGCCCGGCATCTCCGTCACGTCGGCACAGGACCTTCTCCAACGGCAGGACCGGCTCCTGCACCAGTTCCCCGAGGTCGAGCGGGTTTTCGGAAAGGCGGGACGCGCGGAGACGTCGACCGATCCGGCACCCTTTTCGATGATGGAGACGGTCGTCATCCTGAAGCCCGAGTCGCAGTGGCGGACGAAGCCGCGTTGGTACTCCTCGCTCGTTCCGGATTTCCTAAAGCCCCTCCTCCGACCGCTGTGGCCGGAGACGATCTCCTGGGACGAGCTCGTCAACGAGATGAACGCATCGCTCACGCTCCCGGGGCAGACAAACGCGTGGACGATGCCGATCAAGAACCGTATCGACATGCTCACGACGGGCGTGCGCACACCCGTGGGCGTAAAAGTATTTGGTTCTGACCTGGCGGAAATCGAAACGATCGGCAAGCGCCTCGAAGGGATTCTCCAAGCGGTCCCCGGAACGCGGAGCGTGTACGGCGAGCGCGTGGCCGGAGGCTACTTTGTCGACTTCAACCTGAAACGGCGCGAGATCGCCCGATACGGCCTGACGATCAAGGAAGTCCAGGAAGTCATCATGTCGGGTATCGGCGGCGAGAACGTCTCGACGACAATCGAAGGGCGGGAGCGCTATCCGATCAATGTGCGCTATCCGCGGGAGCTGCGGGACGACCCGGACAAACTCGCCCGAACGCTCGTGCCCACGATGTCCGGAGCGCAGATTCCCCTCTCGCAGCTCGCCGATATCCGCCTCGTCGAGGGACCTTCCATGATCCGCGACGAGAACGGCCGACTCTCCGGGTACGTCTACGTCGACGTGGACACGGAAAAGCGCGACATCGGCGGCTACATCGCTGACGCGAAAGCAGCGGTCGCACGGGATCTGCAGCTTCCGACCGGCTACACACTCACTTGGAGTGGGCAGTATGAAGCCATGCAGCGTGTTCGCGAGAAGTTGACAGTCGTCCTTCCGGTGACGCTCTTCCTGATCTTCGCCCTCCTTTATGGCAACACGAAGTCCCTGCCCAAGACACTGTTGGTGCTCCTCGCCGTCCCCTTCTCCGCCGTGGGCGCCGTCTGGCTCCTCTACGCCCTCGGATACCACATCTCGATCGGCGTCTGGGTCGGCCTGATCGCGCTCCTCGGGCTGGACGCGGAGACCGGAGTCTTTATGCTTCTCTACCTCGACCTCGCATACGACGAAAGAAAAGCGGCTGGGGCGATGCGAAGCCGCGAAGATCTCGAGGACGCAATCCTGCACGGCGCCGTCAAACGAGTCCGCCCCAAGGTCATGACCGTGGCCTGCGCGTTTTTCGGACTCGTCCCCATCATGTGGTCGAGCGGCACGGGAGCCGACGTCATGAAGCGCATCGCGGCACCCATGCTCGGAGGCCTCGTCACGTCCTTCGTGATGGAGCTACTTGTCTACCCGCCGATCTATCTGCTCTGGAAGTGGCACGCCGAGGTCAAGCCAGCGCGGCTCCAGCGGGAACTGGTTCTGACGGCCTCGGGGGACGCGCGCTGAAGCGTTCGACGCGCAGGTCCGTGACGAGCCCCGTTTCAGTCCTTGTGCGGCTTGGACCCGGGCGGAGCCGTGTGAGCGGGCTTTCCGCTCTCCGCTTCGGCCGACGCCGCCGGTGACTCGCGGTGGTGCTCCGCCTGCGCCTCCACGGCGGACTTGAGCTCCCTCTCTTCCTCGGGTGAGAGCTCCGGTAGGTGCCGCAGGAACGCGACGATCTCCCAGATCTCCTGCTCCTTGTGCGACGGCGCAAAGGCCGGCATCCCCGTCATCCGTATGCCGTTGGCAACGATCCAATGAAGCTCTCCGTCCGGGCGGCGTTGCACGCGAGGCAGCGTCAGATCGGGGGCCGGCGGGTTCAAGCCTTCTCCGTATTCCGCGGCGTCCACGCCCGGCGCCCCGTGGCATCCCACGCAATTCTCGCGGTAGTGCGAGCGCCCTTCGCGGAGCACCTCCGCGGAGGAGGTGAGGGGGTTCTGCCGCGCCGGCGCGCGCCGGGCAACCGATCGATTCAGCGCCCGGCGGGCCAACGTTTCCTCGAGCTTTCCCGGCGGAGAGGAGGCGGCGACGTTGAAGGATCCGGTCTCGATGAAAACTCCCGCGCCGACCGCAACGACCAAGAAGCCCAGGAGAACGCCACCGAGCAGTTTCATGCGAGTCCTCGAGCCGCTTCAGGCGTGCCCGCTGTTGGAAACATCGCAGGTCATCTCGGCGCCACGCTCGACCTGGATCGTGGCGTGGTCGACACCCGCCTCGTCTCGTAGCAGACGCTGGACCGCCTGCAGGACCTCTCCCCGCCGGCTCTCGGCGGAGGCGCGGATGTGGACACTCGCCGAGTGAAGGCCCGAGGTCAAGGTCCAGAAGTGAAGGTCATGCAGCGCCTCCACCCCCGGCACCTCGAGAATCTGACGGCGGAGCGCGGCGACGTCGATCTCACCCGGCGTGCCTTCGAGAAGAATGTGGGCCGACTGTCTCAGAAGCGAAACCGAGCGCGGCAGGATCAACGCCGCGACCCCCAGGGACACGGCCGGGTCGAGCCACACCCAGCCGGTGCGGGGGATCGTGACGGCGGCCGCGACCACGGCCAAGGATCCAATCAAGTCGGTCAACACCTCCAGATGCGCCGCCCGCATGTTCAGACTCTCCTCGCGTCCCTGCGCGAGCAGACGCATCGCCACGAAGTTGGAAGCCAGACCAACCACCGCCACACCGAGCATCGGCCCGCTCTTGACGGCAACCGGCTCGCGGAAGCGGCCGAAGGCCTCGTAAAGGATCCAGCCGGCCATGACGAGCAGCAGCTGGGCGTTCACGAAGGCCGCCAATACCTCCATCCGATAGAAGCCGAAACTGTGACGTCCCGTGGGCGCGCGATCGGCCAGACTGATCGCCGCATACGCGAGGGTGAGCGCGGCAATGTCGGTGAACATGTGCGCCGCGTCGGCCAGCAGCGCGAGACTTCGGGAAAAGAGGCCCCCCGCCACCTCGAGGACGAACATCCCGGCGGTCAGGACGAGCGCCGCCCGCAGGCGCCGGCGCCAGGCGTTCCGGTCGGCCGTGGCTCCCGAGGCCGGGCCCGCGTGCGCCGGCGCGAGCTCCATCACAGGCTCCCGCCCTCGTCACCGCGCACGTTTCCCCTCGATCTCCACCTCCACTCGCGAGTCATTGAAGCAGGCCCCTTCGCCGAGGTCGGTCAGCGTATCGGGTACGAGCGCCGAGGCCGTGGCGCCGTTGGCGGTATTCTGGCTCCAGAGCCCCTTCGGGAGGAAAACGACTCCCGGCCGCATGCTCTCTTCCAGCCGCACACCGCACCGCACTTCCCCGCACTCGTTGTACACGCGCACCGTTGCGCCTTCGGAAATCCCGCGCGCCGCGGCGTCCTCGGGATGCATCTCGAGGGCCACCGGACCCCGCCGCAGTTCGCCGAGACTCGAGCTGATCGTCTGGTCGCTCGCCGGCGAGATCAAGGCGAGAGGAAACTCGGGACGTGCCGGGTCCTCCCGGAAACCGTAGAGTCGGAGCGGGGCCTCGCGGTCGAGCTCCTCCGGAACGAGATGGATCTTCCGGTCCGGCGTGCGCGGGAACACGTCGATGAATTGCACGGGATTGTTTCCGAACGCCGGGAAGGCGACGCCGTCGCGCGAGAGAACCGCGCCCAGGTCTGTGCGGGAGCGGCTCGACTCCATGATGACGGCCGCCAGGTCCCCCGCCGTCTCGCCATCCCCCGGCCGCCGCACGCCCGTCAGCCGGCAGAGCTGCCCGAAGACCTCGTGATTCGGGCGAGATTCCCCGACGGGCGGGATGACCGGCTGGCTCCCCTGAAGCACAAACGCCCCGTAGCCTCTCGAGAGCTCGGCCCTCTCGAGAAAGGTCGTCGCGGGCAGCACCACGTCGGCATACCGCGCGGTGTCCGTCATCACGGGGTCGAACACGACGGTGAAGAGGTCTTCGCGCGAGAGTCCCCGCCGGACCTTCCCCTGCTCCGGAAGGGTCATCAACGGGTTCGAGTTGTACACGAAGAGCAATTCGATCGCCGGACGCGCGGAGAGCAACGCTTCGCCGGCCCGATTCATGTTGATCTCACGAGTCGCCGCCGCCGGTCTCTCGCCTGCCGCCGCGAACGAGTCGAGGTCCCAGACAGCCGAATTGCTCATCGTGTAGCCGCCCCCGCGTACCCCGAACTTTCCGGCCACCGCGGGCAGGGCCAGGATCGCCGCCACGGCCGATCCGCCGTTTCGGTTTCGCTCGACTCCCCAGCCGCATCGGATGGCGGCCGGGGCCAAATCCGCATACAGCGAGGCAAACCGCTCGATTTCGCGGGCCGATACTCCCGCCACTCGCGCCGCCCGTTCGGGTGTCCACGGCACGGCGCGGTCGCGAAGCTCCTCCCAGCCGACCGAATTCGCCGACAGAAACGGGATGTCTGCCCGGCCCTGCTCGAACAGCCACCCGATCACCGCGAGCGCGATGGCCAGGTCGGCGCCGGGACGGACTGCCAGGTGAATGTCCGCGCGCTCTGCCAACCGGGTGCGCCGCGGATCCACCACGACGAGCTTGGCTCCCTGCCGCTGCGCCGATTGCAGGTGCGGCAGCAGGTGGATCCCCGTCACCGAGGGGTTCACCCCCCAAAGAACGATGAGGCGCGAGTGCGCGTAGTCCTGGAGCGCGACCCCCGCCATCTTCCCGTAGAGACCCGCAGCCGCCCGTCCCGACGGGGCCGCGCAGACATTTCGGGCGAGCCGCGATGCTCCCAGACGCGTGAAGAGGCGAGCATCCGTGGTGTCCTGCGAAAGGTAGCCGTTGGAGCCGCCATAGGAAAGGGGCAATATGGCCTGGCCGGCACCCGTCTCTACAAGCTCGCGCATCTTGGCCGCCACCAGACCGAGAGCCTCGTCCCAAGTCGCCCGCCGGAAGCTCCCTTCTCCTTTCCGGCCGATGCGGATACGCGGATAGAGGACGCGCTCCGGGCCGTAAAGGTGCTCGGGATAGCGGCGAACCTTCGAGCAGATGAACCCCTCCGTCAGGGGGTTGACCCGACTGCCGCCGACCGAGACGACGCGGCCTTCCTCCACTCGCACCTCGAGGCTGCAAGCGTCGGGGCAATCGAGCGGACAGGCGCTGGCGACGATGCGCGCGGGCTCGGGGATTGGGGCGGCTTCCATCGGTTCGAACCGCGTTTCTTGCGGCAGGGCGGATGGTAGCCCGGTCCGTCCCGATCTCCAAGTGGAGACCCGCTTCACCGCCGCTCCCGGGACACGATCCGCCGGCCCGCGCGGTTACCGGAAGCGAACCTCGCGAGCCCGAGCCTAGCTTCGAATCTCTTCGAAAAAGCCGTGGAGCTCGCGCAGAGCGGGGCGATTGACCTTCTGCTCGCGCAGCGACTCCCGAAGCAACTGCAGCGCCGCCATTCCTTCGGGGATCATGTTGAGTTCCTGAAGAACGGGCAGCGCCTCGAGGACCAATTGAGCCGCCGCCGGCTCCTCTCCCAGCTCGAGCAGCAGATCGGCGACGACCAGGTGCAGAGCGGCAACGTCCGCGCGCATGCCGATCCTTCCGAACTCCTGCTGCGCCGCCCGATAGGCCTCGACCGCCGCGGGAAGCTGACCGGTCTCCCGGAGCAGCGTGGCCAGGCCCCATTGCACCTTGGCGAGTGCGACCCGGTCCTCGAGGCGCTTCAAGATCGGGATCGCGCGCCGAGAGGCCTCGATCGCCTGCGCCGAGTCGCCTTGCATGGCGTAGAGGTGGGTGAGGTTTCCGTAGGCAGACGCCATCAGCTTCTCGCTGCCCAGACTCTCCGCTTCGGCACAGATGCGGTGGAAGACGTCCGCCGACTCGCCCAACCTTTCGTTCTCCAGCAGGGCGAGGCCTTCGAGGAACTGAGCCTTCAGGCCCTCCTCCGGCATCGAGAGTTTCTGGAAACTCTGGACGAGGGAAGGGACGAGCTCGAGGACCGCCTCGAGCTCCCGCTCTTCCAGACGCAACGCCAGCCGCTGGTATGCCAGCCTCGAGAGATCCGCCACCGCGTTCATCGTGTGCCGGAACCCGGCCTCGGCCCGATCGAACCAGAGCCTCGCCTCGTCTCGGCGGGAGAGCTGACGGCAGGCCGTCCCCGCCACGAGCGCGAACTCGCCCAGAAAGTATTCGCGCTCGTCGAACAGCCCGATCGCCCGGTTCGGCAGCAGGAGGAACCGGTATGCGAACTCCGCTTCCTCGCGGACCGTCGCCGGAGATCGGTCGAGCCGGTCGCGCAGCCTCGTGCAGACCGCGAGCAGCACGTCCGGCTCCTCGAGCCGCAGCTCCGCAGCGCGGGCCGCGCGCTCCCCGAGAGGCACCGACAACACCCGATCGGCGGAACTTTCCACCTCTTCGGGGCTGACCGCTCGGTGGGGAAATCGGAGCACGCGTCCCGCCATTTAGCGCTCCTCGTCCAAGTGGCTCTGCAGGTCGAGCGCGAGCTCCTCGGGTTCGCGCGAGAGCACGCGATTCAGCGCTTCATCGGGCGAGGGTTGCCCGGCGAGCTTCCACATCTGGAGCGAACGGCCGTACTCGCAAGCGGCGGAGAGAAGCGTCAAGCGGAGCGCCTTCAAGGGCATCTGCGGTCCGCCGCCCCGGCGAGCCAGCCGCAGGAACCAGACCAGCAGGTCCTCTACCGCCCCAGCGGTCTCCTCGGCGTTGAGCCGGTAGTAGGTCGACAGAGTCGAATGAATGAACTCTTGCAGCCGCGCAAACGCTTCCCGCGCCTCTTCGTCTCGGACCGGTGATGTGCGTTGCACTCTTTCGCTCTCGGGGAATTGAATCAAAGGTTACACCACCACCGTGGTGCCTCAAAGGGCACGAACGTGGGGGTGGAAAGGGCTGGCTACGAACCGCGCCGACGCGGCTAGGTCGGGATGATGCCGCCGATCTTGATGACGAACCGCGTCGTCTTCTTCTCCGGCCGAGCGGGTTGACGCTCAGGAAGCCGGGCGGGAGTGGAGGAAGAAGCCATCGTCGTCTCCTTTCACCGAAACGCTCGGGTTCTCCGAGCCACTGCGAACGAAATCTCTCTGAATTGGATCACAAATCGGCCCCGAGGGTATCGGAAGAAGTTTCCCCTTCGCCGACATCCCAACGAGGCATCGCGGGCGGATCTCGGAATGGACGAGGAACCCGGCGCGTTGTCAAGCTGTTGCAAATGAACGGATTGTCCGGATCTCGACGACTCTAGCCACCGCGGCCCGAGATTGCCGCCAGAGGAGCCGCATCATGCTTCGAATCCCGATCGCTACCGCACTCTTGACCGTCCTGGCCGCGATGGCCGCCTCGTCGAAGAAGGACCCGGCGTCGAAGAAGGCGCCGGACACCCCCGATGTGCTGCGCTTCGCGGCCGCCGAGAAGCTTCTCCCCAACGGCTTGAAGGTCATCGTCGTGCCGACCGGCTTCCCCAACCTCGTGTCGCTCCAGATCCCGGTGCAGACGGGTTCCCGAAACGAGGTCGAGCCCGGCAAGTCCGGCTTCGCCCACCTCTTCGAGCACATGATGTTTCGGGGAACGCCGGACTATCCCCCCGACAAGTATCAGGGGATTCTCACGCAGGTGGGCGCCCGCCAGAATGCCTACACGACGGACGATTTCACCAACTACCACACCACCTTCTCGAAGGAGGACCTCGAGCTGATGCTCCGGGTCGAGGCCGACCGCTTTCAGAACCTCTCCTACGACACGGCCGGCTTCAAGACCGAAACGCGAGCCGTCTTGGGCGAGTACAACAAGAACAGCGCCAACCCGCTCGTGAAACTCGACGAGGTCCAACACGAGCACGCCTTCACGACCCATACCTACAAGCACACGACGATGGGGTTCCTGAAGGACATCGAAGACATGCCCAACCAGTACGACTACTCGAAGGAATTCTTCCGCCGCTGGTATCGGCCCGAGTACACGACGATCATCGTGGCGGGCGACGTCGATGCGGCCGGAGTCTTCGGCCTGGTCGAGAAGTACTGGGGTAAATGGAGCCCCGGACAGTACAAGGCGGCCATTCCCACGGAGCCCCCGGCCCGCGGGCCCGTCTACACGCACGTCTCCTGGTCCAGTCCCACGCTGCCCTGGGTCTCGGTGGCGTTTCACGGGCCGGCCTTCTCCGACACGCGGACGGACTACGCGGCAACCGATCTCCTCTTCAACCTCTGCTTCGGCGAGACCTCCGATCTTCACAAGAAGCTGGTCGAGACCGAGCAGAAGGTCGACCAGCTCTCTTACGACACCGGCGCGACCCAGGATCCGTCGCTCGTGACCGTCTACGTCAGGGTCAAGAAGCTCGAGGACACCGTCGACGTGCGAAACCAGATTCTGGCCACCTACGCGGCGGCACTCGCGGCCCCGGTCGACCCGAAGCGGCTCGCAGAAGCCAAATCCAACGCCCGGTACAGCTTTTCCCGCCGCCTCGACAACACCGAGACGATCGCCGCGACACTCGCCCGCTTCGTCCGGTACACGCGCGACTACGACACGCTGAACAAGCTCTACCGCGTCTACGCGTCCTTGACCCCCGAGGACCTGCAGGCCGTCGCGAAGACCTACTTCACCGACTCCAACCTCGTCGTGGCCACACTCTCGAAGGACGCCATGCCGGCAGACATGGCGAACCTGCCGTCCCTCTCGACATTCGCCCCGAAGGCCGCCTCCGCCGCCGACGTCAATTTCCTGGTCCAGAAGACCTCGCTGCCGCAGTTGAACGTCAAGCTCCTCTTCACCGTCGGCTCGGCCTATGACCCCAGAGGGAAGGAGGGGCTCTCGGCCCTGGCGGCGGCGATGATCGCGCAGGCGGGCTCGAAGGAGCGGCGCATCGACGAGATCAACAAGGCTCTCTACCCCATGGCCGGGACGTTCAACGACCAGGTCGACAAGGAGATGACGACCTTCACGGGCTCGGTCGACCGCGACAACTGGAAGGCCTTCCTGGAGGTCGTCTTGCCGCAGCTGCTCGACCCCGGCTTTCGGGAGGACGACTTTCAACGCCTCAAGGATGCGCAGTTGAACGCCCTGACGGAAGACCTGCGCGGCAACAACGAAGAGGAGCTCGGAAAAGAGAGGCTCCAGGCCAACGTCTTCGCCGGGACTCCGTACGGTCATCCGGTGCTCGGCACGGTGGCCGGAATCCGGTCGATCACGCTCGAAGACGTCCGAGAGTTCGTGCGGCGTGCCTATACCCGTGCCGCGCTGACGGTCGGCCTCGCCGGGGACGCGCCGGAGGCGATGCGCGAGCGGCTCGGAAGCGAGCTCGCCCGGCTACCGCAGGGGCCCGCTCTTGCCCCCCCGCAGGGTGTCGTCGGGCGCCGGCCCGACGGGATGCAGGTCGAGATCATCGAAAAGGAAACGCGCGCCACCGCGATCTCCCTGGGGCATCCGACCAGCGTGACGCGCTCCTCGCCGGACTTCGCCGCGCTCTGGGTCGCGCGCACTTGGCTCGGCGAGCACCGCTCCTCCGTCTCGCATCTCTACCAGCGCATCCGCGAGACGCGCGGGATGAATTACGGTGATTATGCCTACATCGAGGCCTTCCCCCGCGGCATGTTCCAGTTCTTCCCTTCCCCCAACCTCGCCCGGCGCGCGCAGATCTTCGAGATCTGGATCCGCCCGGTCGTGCCCGAGAACGCCCATATGGCGCTTCGAATCGCCGTGGTCGAGCTCGAGAAGCTCGTCCAGAACGGGTTGACCCAGGAAGAGTTCGAGAGCACCCGAAACTACTTGAGGAAGAACGTCTACGTGATGACGGCGACGCAGAATCAGCAGCTCGGATACGCGCTGGATTCCCGCTGGTACGGCATCGGCGAGTTCACCGCGTACATGCGGGAGCAATTGGGCAAGCTGACGCTCGCCGACGTCAACGCCGCGATTCGCAAACACCTCTCGGCCAAAGACCTGTCCGTCGTCATCGTCACGAAGGACGCGAAGGGACTGCGGGAACGGCTCGTCTCCGACGCTTTCTCCCCGATTCGATACGACGGCGAGAAGGCGGCGGCGCTCCTGGACGAGGACAAGGTCATCGGCGCCCGGAGGCTCGGCCTCAAGCCCGAGAACGTCAGGATCACCCCCGTCGATCAGGTCTTCGCCAACTGACCGGGCATGCCGGCCGCTCCGTGAAGGGAGGACCTAGCCGATCGCCAGCACCGCGGCGCCGCGGACCTCTCCTTGCTTGATGCGCCGGAGCGCCTCGCCCGCCTCCTCCAACCCGTAGAGCTCCGTCTGGGCGCGGATCGGCACCCTCGCCGCGAGCTCCAGGAACTCATCGGCGTCGCGGCGCGTGTAGTTCATGACGCTGCGCACGCCGCGCTCGCCGTAGAGCCTCTCGTACTCGAGGCTCGGAACGGGGGTCATGTGAATCGCGTTGACCGCGACGGTCGCGCCCCGGTCGAGGCGCGACAGCGCCGCCACGACGACCTCGCCCGCCGGCGCGAAAGTCGCCGCGGCGTCCAGGGCAACTCCGGGATCGTCGAACGTGTCGCCGGCCCAGACCGCTCCCAGGCCGCGGGCGAGCTCGCGGTGGTGCGACTCGCGCGTGAAGGCGAAGACCTCACAGCCCCAGTGGAGCGCCACCTGAATCGCCAGGTGCGCCGAGGCACCGAATCCGAATAGACCCAGGCGGCCCCCCGGGCGAACGCCTGACAGCCGAAGCGTCCGGTAGCCGATGATTCCCGCGCAAAGCAGCGGGGCCGCCTCGCGCGCCGAGAATCCCGCCGGCAGCCGGTAGACCCAGCCCGCATTGGCCGCCATCCGCTCGGCATAGCCGCCGTCGCGATCTCTTCCGGTGAAGGTCGCCGCGGGGCAGAGATTCTCGCGAGCCGACCGGCAGAACCGGCACTCCCCGCACGTCGAAGCGACCCATCCGACGCCGACGGCCTCCCCCGCCACCAAACCGACGACACCCTCCCCGACCTCGGCAATCCGACCCGCCGCCTGATGGCCAGGCACCAACGGCAGAGCCGCCGGCACCTCCCCCTCGAGGATGTGCAGGTCGGTTCGGCAAACGCCACACGCCTCGACCGCGAGGACTACCTCGCCCGGCCGCGCACGGGGCTGCGGCCGCGAGACCTCCCGAAGCGGCAAGGCCTCGGCCGGACCGACCGATTCCAGCCACATGGCTCTCATGGAGGCTCGATTCTGTCCTATTCTGAGCGGGGCCGATGAACCGCCTCGACGGGCTGCTGGCCGATTACGCTTCGTCCCACCGCACGCGGGGGAACCTCGTGTGTCACGCCCTGGGAATTACGCTGATTCTCTATGGCGCCATCGCGATGCTTCTCGAGCTCCGGCTGCCCGTCACTCCCTGGACCGGGGCGGAGGTGCTGATTGCGGCGATGGTGTTGTTCGATCTTTCGTTGAACGTCCCGCTCGCGCTGACCATGTTTGCCGAAGCCCTGCTATTCGACCTGCTCGCGCGGGCGGTCGCGGAATGGCGCGTCGGGGCGCTCGCCTTCGTGATCGGCTGGGCCTTCCAGGCGATCGGACACGCCGGCTTCGAGAAGAATCGCCCCGCTTTCTTCCGAAACCTCGCTCACCTGTTGGTCGGGCCGCTCTTCCTCTGGAACGAGCTGCTGCGAGTGCGCCCGATCCCCCGAGCGTAAAGGCGGTCAGCAGAAAGTCGTCAGAACGGCGTTGGGGTGCTCGAGGCGGTATCCCTCGCCGGAAGGATCCGGGTCGATGTCGAGCACGGCGCCCTGGAGCCGCGCGAACGCCTCGTTGTCCATGACGACGGGGACCTCCGAGACCTCGAAGCGATGCCCCTCGTCGGGCGGGTTCTCCTCGACCGTGATCCGAAAGCCCGTCCCGCCGCAGCCGAGCAGGTAGCGCACGGTCAGTGCGGCGCGCGTGAAGTCGCTCTCCTTCTTCAGGCGGGCCGCGGCGGCCGGGGTGATCGTCAGCGGCGCCAAGGTCATAGGATCTCGATTGTATGGCGGGAACGCGACGGCTCCCATCGGCTCTGACGATCGCCTCCTCGGACTCCGGCGGAGGCGCCGGGATACAGGCCGATCTGCTCACGTTCGCGGCTCACGGCGTCCACGGCACGACGGTTCTCGCGGCGGCAACCGCCCAGAACACCCGCGAAGTGACCGCGATCGAGACCCTTTCGCCCCGCTTTCTCCGGAGACAGCTCGACGCCGTCTTCTCGGACTTTCGGCCGCGTGCGGTCAAGATCGGCATGCTCTTCGGCGGGTCGCAGATTCGAGCTGTCGCCGCGGGACTTTCGCGTTGGAAGGCGTTCAACGTCGTGTTGGACCCCGTCATGGTGGCGAAGTCCGGAGCGCGCCTTCTCTCTCGAGGGGCGCTCTCGAGCCTCGAGACGCGCCTTCTACCGCTCGCCGACCTGGTCACGCCGAACCTGCCCGAGGCGGAGGTTCTCGCCGGAATCCGCGTGAGCACGGAGGCCGACCGCCGCCTCGCGGCCGGAATCATCGCCGACAAGGGGCCCCGCGCCGTTCTCATCAAGGGCGGACACTCCCGCAGCAAGGAGGTCCGCGACCTGCTCTTCGACGGCCAGTGCTTCACCGTCTTCGCCGCGCCGCGACTGCGCACACGGGCCAGCCATGGGACCGGCTGCACCTTGTCCTCCGCGATCGCCGCCAACCTGGCCCTCGGGCGACCCCTCGACGAATCCATCGAGCGGGCCATCGCGTATCTGCGCGCCGGGCTCCGAGAAGGGCTCTTCCCCGGCCGAGGTTTTGGCGTGCCCGACCACTTCCCGGGACGCCGACGCTAGGCCGGAGTGTCCTCGAAGATGCCGAGGGCCTTGTTCTTGCGCACGCGAGCGGCCGGAAAGCACTTGCCGTTGCTCGCAATGTAGACGCCGGGGGGCAGAACCTGGACGAAGGAGAGCGCGCTTCCCAGATTGAAGAGCCCGTCGGAGCTGCCGAACGCGTAGGGAACCATCGCGCCGGTCAGGACGACCGTCTTCTCGGTTCCGCCCGCCGCGATCCAGCGCGCCGTCTCCACCATCGTGTCGGTCCCGTGCGTGATCACGACCTGCGTCTCGGGAGCCTGCCGGCAGTTGGCGAGGATCGTCTCCCGATCGGCGTCGGTCATCTCGAGGCTGTCTACCATCATCACGGTGCGCACCGCCACGTCCAACCGGCAGCGACCCAGCCGGAGCATTTCCTGAATGTGCGTGTCCTTGAAGAAGAGCGTGCCGGCGAGCTCGTCGTATTCCTTGTCGAAGGTTCCGCCCGTGATCAGGATGCGAATGGCCATGGAGACTCCTCCCGAGCGCCGGGCGGGATGATAGTCCGCACCCGGGCGAGAGGACCGAGCCGGGCTCGCCGGCGCGGCCGGCTCCGCGCCGCGCTCACACCCAGTAGTCGCAGGGGTAGGCGAGGCCCGTGTAGGCGAGCTCCGAGATTGCCGTCTGGTCGGCATCCCGGTTCTTGTCCATCTCCTTCAAGTGACCGACCATCCGGTACTTGGCGCCTCGAACGAAGGCCTTTGCCAGAAGCACTTCCTGAGCGGCCTTCCCGCTCCCGTCCCGGGCGGCCCCGGCGGTCGACCTCGAGAGGACCGCGAGGCAGGCGTACAGATCGATTGCCACGTTGGCCAGCCGTTCCTGGTGATACTCCTTGCCGAGCACGCCCTTGCCGTACTTTCGCAGCAGCGTCTCGACGGCGCCCGCGGTAGCGGCCGTGTACCGGCAAACGGCCTCGCCCTCTCGCTGGAGTTCCGGCACGACCTTCTCCAACCGGCCCGGCGCGACGTAGCCGCGTATCTTCCTCCCCGCGTAGTCCGAGAGGACGCCGATGGAGGAGAGCGGCGCCTTCAGAGCTCGCGCGACCTCCTGCAGGTCCTCTCCGGCGTCGCGCATCCCGGACAGAGTCACGAGCGCCCGCAGGATTTCGTTGGTCCCCTCGAAGATCATGTTGATGCGCGAATCGCGCAGCGCCCGCTCGTACGGGTACTCCTCCATGAAGCCGTTTCCGCCCGCGATCTGCAGGGCGTCGTTGATGGTTTGCCAGGCCGCTTCGGTGCCGAAGACCTTGCAGCAGGCCCCTTCGAGCGAGTAGTCGGGCAGCCCGCGGTCGACCAGACCGGCCGTCAGGTACACCATCGACTCGAGCGCGTAGGTGTTGACGACCATCCGGGCGAACTTCGCGCGGATCATCTCGAAGTCCGCGATGCGCGTCTGGAACTGCCGGCGCTGCGTGGCGTGTTGGGCGGCCGCCCGGATCATCGCCTTCGAGCCCCCGATACACCCCGCGCCGAGCGAGGTCCGCCCCGCGTTCAGGATCTCGACGGCGATCTTGAAACCCTGGCCGCGCGCGCCGAGGACGTGGAACGACGGCACGCGCACGTTGGTCAGCGTGATCGGGACGGTCGAAGAGCCCTTGAGCCCCAGCTTCTGCTCCTCGCGGCCGGGCTCCACCCCTTCGAGGTCCTTCGTCACGACGAAGGCCGTAATCCCGCGATGGGCGTCCTTCGCGCCGAGCTTGACGTCGCGCGCGAATACCGTGAAGAACTGGGCGAAGCCGCCGTTGGAAATCCAGTGCTTGTTGCCGTTCAAGACGAAGGTGTCGGTCGCTTCGTCGTAAACCGCCGTCGTCTTGATCGACGCGGCGTCGGACCCCGCCTCGGGTTCGGTCAACGCGAACGCCGCGATCATTTCCCCGGCGGCGAGCGCGGGCAGCCACTTCTTCTTCTGCGCGTCGGTGCCGAAGAGAACCAGCCCCTTCATCCCGATCGACTGATGCCCGCCGACGAGGATCCCGAGGGATGCGTCGGTCGTTCCGATCTCCTCCATCACGCGGCAGTAGGCCGAGGAGGAGAACCCGTATCCGCCGTAGGCTTCGGGGACCGTCATGCCGAACACGCCGAGCTCGGCCAAACCCTTGATCACGTCCTCCGAGATGCGGTGCTCCTTTTCGATCTTCCGCGAATCGATGTGATCGCGGGCGAAACTCCGAAAGGAGTCGAGGAACACGCCGACGGTTTCTTGCTCAGAAGGCGAGACCTCGGGAAACGGGAAGAGGAGATCCTCGGGCACCCGCCCCATCAGGAGGGATCGGATCGGGGACTGCAGGAGAACTTCCTCCCGGGGCATCGGGCTGCTCATGGTCTCACCTCCGTTGGATCCGCGATTTCAAAAAGTCACCTCGGCGCGTTCCGGATAGAAACGCCCCCCCGACTCGGCCAACTGCGAGATCGTCATCGAAGGGAGGAAGCGCGAGCCGAAGCGGTCGGCGAGCTGTCGGAGCCAGGCGGCCACATGGTCGAGGCCTACGGCGTCCGCATGGCGGAGGAGCCCCCCTCGAAACGGAGGGAACCCCGTGCCAAAGATCATCGCGAGGTCGAGCTTGGCGGGCGAGGCGACGACCCCTTCCTCGAGACAAAAGGCTGCTTCGTTGACCATCGGCAGCACCAGGCGGGCCTCGATCAAGTCGCGCTTCAAGGGCGCGCTGTCGGAAGCCCTCGCTCCGAGCGCGCGGTAAGCCTCTCGGGAAGGGCCGAGCCGCTTGCCGGCCTCGTAGTCGTAGAACCCCTTTCCCGCCTTGCGGCCGAGCCGCCCGCTCGCGACCATGCCTTCGTACCCGGCGGCCTTCATGCGTTCGGGGAACGCGGCCTCCAGCGTTTCTCCGGCCTTGACCGCGACGTCGAGACCGACGTCGTCGAGCAGGCCGACCGGTCCGACCGGCATGCCGAACTCGGTCATGATTCGGTCCACTTCCTCGATCCGGCATCCCTCCTTGACCAACCGGACCGCCTCCGACAGATACGGCGCCAGGATCCGGTTGACGAGGAAACCCGGAGAGTCCTTCACGACGACCGGAGTCTTGCCGAGCTTCTTGGCGAGATCGAACACCGTCGCGACCGTCTCCTCCGAAGTGCGTTCGCCGCGGATGATCTCCACGAGCGGCATCCGGTGCACCGGGTTGAAGAAATGCATTCCGACCACCCGCCCGGCCTCGACCGCTCCCGCGGCGATCTCCCGGATGGGCAGCGTCGACGTGTTGGAAGCGAAGATCGCATCGCGGGGCACGACGGCCTCCCACTCCTTGAGAACCGAGCGCTTGACGCCGAGCTTTTCGACGACCGCCTCGATCGTCACGTCGCACTTCGCGAAGCCCGAGAAGTCGAGCGTACCCGAAAGCAGCGCCATCTTGCCTTCCATCTCGTGCCGCGTCAGGCGCCGCTTGGCGAGCGCCTCCTTCCAGATGCGCGACGCGGCGGCGAACCCGCCGGCCAGAGCCTTCGGGTCGATGTCCTTCATCCGGGCCGGCATCCCCTTGTCGGCCGCGAGCTGCGCGATCCCGCCTCCCATCAACCCCGCGCCCAGCACCCCGACGCGCCCGACGGGGCGTGGGCGAACCCCTGCGCCCGCCGCGGTCTCCTTCTTCACTTCTTCCGTCTGGAAGAAGATCCAGAGCAGATTGCGCTGGACCGGGCCGCCGAAGACGTTCGCAATGTGGTTCGCCTCCGCTTCGAGCCCGGCGGCGACCGGCCTACCGTAAGCCTCCTCGACCACCTCGAGGGCCTCGAGGGGAGCGGGATAGTGCCCGCCCGTCTCCTCGATCACCTTCTCGCGAGCCTTGGTGAAAACCACGTGCCTCCCCACCGGGTTGCCCTCGAGCGCGAGGGTCGCCAGGTCCATGGGATGGCGGCGCCCGCGCGGCTTGGTACCGGCGAGCTTCGACGCCGCAAACCGATGGGCGAAGTCCTCGAAGATGGGGCTCGGCACCGCTTCGTCCACCAGTCCGATCTTCTTGGCGCGCCGAGCATCGATCTGCTTGCCCGTCAGGATCAAGTCGAGCGCGGCCTGCAACCCGACGAGCTTCGGCAGACGCGTGCAGCCGCCCCAGGCGGGGAAGATCCCGAGGCGCACTTCCGGGAACCCGATCCGCGCCTTCGGCGTCTGCGCCATCAGCCGGTAGTCGCAGGCCAGCACGAACTCCGTGCCCCCGCCCAGGCAGACGCCGCCGATCGCCGCGGTGGTCGGAAACGGCAGGTTCGCGAGCTGCTCGAAGAGGGCCTGCCCGCGCTCGACCATGGTGCGCGCCTCCTCGGCCCCGACCTGCGTGAACTCCTTGACGTCGGCGCCGGCGATGAAGACGTCGGGCTTGCCGCTCCGGACGAGCAAGCTCCTCAAGCGCGGCTCGCGCGAGAGCCGAACGAGCATCTCGGAAAGCTCCGCGAAGACCTCGCGCGAGAACTTGTTCACCTTTTCGCCCGGCAAGTCGAAGGTGAGGATGCCCAGCCCGTCCTCCCGGATCTCCAGAGCGAACGCCGAGCCGGTCACAGCGCTTCCACCACGATCGCCCCGCCCTGGCCGCCTCCGATGCACATCGTCGCGAGACCCAGGGGCGTGCCGCGCCGCCGCATCTCCTTGAGCAGTGTGGTCACGAGCCGGTTGGCCGAGGAGCCGACGGGATGCCCGAGCGCGATCGCGCCGCCGTTGACGTTGGTCTTGTCCCAGTCGAGCTCGCCCACCGGTCCGCGGGTCCCGTACTTCGCGTGCCACGCCGCCGAGGGAAAGACCCGCGCGTTGGCCAGCACCTGGGCCGCGAACGCCTCGTTGAACTCGACCAAGCCGACATCCCCCCAGGACACGCCCGCTCGCTCGAGGGCCATCGGTACGGCAACCGCAGGCCCGAGGCCCATCCGCTCCGGCTCGAGCGAGGCGAAGGCGAATCCTCGAATCCTGCCGAGCGGCCGGTAGCCGCCGGCCCGCGCGGCCTGCCCGCTCATCAGGAGCGCGGCAGCGCCGCCGTCGGTAATCTGCGAGGAGTTGCCCGCCGTCACGGTGCCGAACCTCCGGTCGAAGTAGGGCTTGAGCTTCGCCAGCGCCTCCATCGTCTGATTCTCGCGAACGCCGTTGTCCTGGAGGGCCATGTCTTCGTAATCGGGAGGGATCGGGACGGGCACGATCTCCTCCGCGAGCCGCGAGCGGGCCGCCGCCGCGCGCTGGTGGGATCGGAGGGCGAAGGCGTCTTGCTCTTCGCGCGTGATCCCGTGCTCCTTGGCGAGCAGCTCGGCCGTGTCGCCCATGTTCAAACCGGACACCGGGTCTGTCAGCCCCATCTGGAGCCCGACCTCGGGCTTGAAATGCCTCGGTCGGAACTTCGACGCGGCCGCCACGCGCCCCGGCACGTTCTTGGCCGTGAAGACTTCGGCGAAGAGCTCCCGCCCTTCCTTGGGGTAGAGAAGGGGAATGTTCGACATCGACTCGACACCGCCGGCCACGATCGCCTCCGCATCGCCCGCCGCGATCCGATAGGCGGCGTCCACGATCGACTCGAGGCCGGAGCCGCACAGTCGGTTGACCGAGTACGCCGGCACGCGCGCCGGCACGCCCGCCCGCAGCGCCGCGACGCGGGCCACATTGACGGCGTCGGGCGGCTCGGCGATGTTGCCGAAGATGACCTGATCGAGCTCGGCGGGATCGAAGCCCGTACGCGCCAGAAGCTCGACGATGACGATTCGCCCGAGGTCCTGGGCGGGGACGTCTTTTAGCAGTGTCCCGGCACGGGCGTAGGGGGTCCGCAGGCCATCGACGACGACGACCTCACGCGACATGCGATCTTTCGGCCGCCTCGTACATCCGCTCGATCAGAGCCTGATAGCGGTTCTCCAGGATGCGCCGCTTGACCTTGAGCGTGGGCGTGATCGAGCCGTCCTCGATCGTCAAGTCCTGCGGCAGGAGCGCGAAAGCGCGGATCTGCTCGTGGTGCGGCTTGTCGGCGTTGTAGGCGTCGATCTCTTGCTGAAACTTCGCCCGAATGGCGGGGTTGGCGTCGATCGACTCCGGCCGGAAAGCGACGCCGTCTCTTTCGGCCCATTCCTTCAAGCGATCGAAGTTGGGCACGAGGAGCACCGCCAGGAACTTCTGGCGGTCGCCCACGACGATCGGGAGATTCACCAGGGGCGACTTCTTCAGCTCGTTCTCGATCGGCTGAGGCGCGGCCTTCTTGCCGCCGGCCAACACGATCAGATCCTTCTTCCGGTCGGTGATCGAGAGGTAGCCGTCCTCGTCGAGCATGCCGATGTCGCCCGTGTGGAACCAACCCTCCCGGTCAATGGCCTCCGCGGTGGCCTCGGGCTTCTGGAAATACCCTTTCATGATGTGCGGCCCTCGGCTCAGAATCTCCCCGTCTTCCGCAATCTTGACCTCGACTCCGGGAATCGGCCGTCCCACCGTGCCCAGACGCCAGGCGTTCGGACCATTGACGGCGATCACCGGCGAGGTCTCCGTCAGGCCGTATCCTTCGTAGATCGTCACACCGGCTCCCAGGAAGAACTCGGCGAGGTCGCGCGACAGAGGAGCGCCTCCGGAAACCGCGAAGCGAAAGCGGGAGCCGAGCGCGTGTCGGATCTTCCCGAAGACGAGCCGGTCCGCCAGGCGCACACGCCGGGCGAGCCCGGGGGGCAGCGGCGCTCGACGCCCTTCGAACGAAAGCCGCTCGCGCCCGACGCGCAGCGCCCAGGCGAACAGCCTCTTCTTCAGCGAGCCTCCCTTCTCGACCTTTTCGAGAATCCGGGCGTGCACCTTCTCGTAGACGCGGGGGACCGCCGCGAAGCAGTGCGGGTTGATCTCGAGCAAGTTGTCCCGAAGCTTGTCGATCGACTCGGCGTAGGCGATCGACGTGTGGCGGTAGAAATAGGCGTAGTCGATCATTCGCTCGAAGACGTGGGACAAGGGTAGAAAGGACACCGCCGTCGCATCGCTCCGGATCGGAACGACCTGACAACAAGCGACGACGTTGGAGACGAAGTTCGCGTGCGTCAGCATCGCGCCCTTCGGCTCCCCCGTCGTCCCGGAGGTGTAGA
>Ga0335085_10001735_pt1 | contig 44112 bp, 33 predicted proteins | sample Lox_Sample_45_FD_206712 | JGI IMG/M metagenome (GOLD analysis project Ga0335085, IMG submission 206712) | Soil microbial communities from Loxahatchee National Wildlife Refuge, Florida, United States - Lox_Sample_4.5 | ecosystem: Environmental > Terrestrial > Soil > Wetlands | place: USA... | reverse complement strand
TTGCAGCACGAATTGGCGCGCTGGCCGCGGGACTGCTGGTGATTTGCGCGCTGCTGCTCTTCGTCTGGCCGGCCGCGCGCAGTTGGCGTTCCGCCTCGAGCCAATGCGCGAGGTCCTGGCCTTCCGGCTGGCCGCGTTCGATGAAAATCTCGTAGGCGCGCCTGGCGATCTGTTCGTGGGTAGGTGAATTTGGGTCGGTCATGTGCTTTGCCATAATTAATTTTTTGTTGAAATTGATAAATTCAGTTGCGCATTCGAATCGTTAACGGAGCAATGATCTCAATGCGAAACAGTGACACATTTTCCGTCTGGAGAGCTGTTCTCTCAATGGGGTGAAGACCTGACTGAAAATTTTTCCTGTTGGGCAACCGCTTATTTTCAAGGCTTTTCGCGACGATTTACGATTTACGAAAGGCGCAATTTCCTGCATCGTGCCCGGGAATCGAAATTAAAATTGAATCGACATCATGGCTACAAAGACAATTATTAAACCCCCAAAATCGCCCGCCGCCGTCGGCCCTTACAATCACGCTGTGCGCATCGGCGACCTGCTCTTCTGCGCCGGCCAAATCCCGATCGATCCGAAGGACGGCAACCTCGTCGCGAGCGACATCAAAGTCCAAACCGAGCGCGTCCTGCAAAATGTCAAAGCCATTCTCGACGACCAGAAGCTCACGTTTGCGAACGTGGTGAAGAGCACAGTGTTTCTCACGAACCTTGCCGACTTTGCGGGGATGAATGAGATCTACGCGAAATATTTCACGAGCGATTTCCCGGCGCGTTCCACCATCCAGGTGGCCGGATTGCCGAAAGGAGCGAACGTGGAAATTGAAGTCGTTGCACATTTTTAATCTCGCAAATGCTGATGCGGGAGGTTCAGTAATTTGAGCCTCCAAGAAAACCACTCCGCCATGATCGATCTTCTTATAGGATTTATTGTCGGCGGAGTTCTCTGCTTCATCATCGGCTGGCTGCTCGGCTCGCGCCGCCGGCCAATCGCGCCCAGTGACAAACGTCTGGAAGACGAGTTGCGGCAGCAAATCACGCAAAAGGAATCCGAGCTTTCCAAGTTGCGTTCGCAATTGGCCGAGGCCACTAATTCCCGCGCGGCCGCCGAAGCCAAACAATCCGCCGCCGAAAAGCTGCTGGCCGGGCAGCGTGAACTTCACGAGAAAGCGTTGCAGGAAACAAAAGAGCTACAGGCCAAAGCACTCGCCGATTTGCGGGACACCTTCAAGGCGCTCAGCGCCGATACGCTGAAGCAGTCCGCGCCCGAATTTTTGCGCCTGGCGGAACAGAGCTTCGGCAAATTGCAGGAAGCCGCCAAGGGTGATTTGGCACAGCGGCAGGAGGCGATCAAAACGCTCGTCGAACCGCTCAGACAACAATTGGATTCATACCGGAAACAATTGCAGCAAAGCGAAACCGCTCAGTCTTCGACGCTCGGCGAGGTAAAAAAACAGCTCGAACTGCTCTCGCAACAAAGCCAATCGCTCGCGAATGAAACGCTACAATTCCGCCTGGTGCTCAAGTCGAACCAGGCGCGTGGGCGTTGGGGCGAAGAAACGCTGCGACGGGTGGTTGAGGCCGCAGGCATGAGCGCGCATTGCGATTTCACCGAGCAGGCGGTCGAAGGCGATTCCAAACCCGATCTCGTTGTGCGCCTGCCCGGCGAGCGGGTCATTATCGTGGACGCGAAAGTTCCGGACTTTGATTTTCTCAATGCGCTCGACAACGCCGATCCCATCAAGCGCGCGGAATCCCTCACCTCGCATGCCGCCAAATTGAAGGGCACCATCAAGTCGCTCGCCGACCGCGATTATCCGCGCCAATTTTCCAATGCGCTCGATTACGTCGTTCTTTTCGTGCCGGCGGAATCGCTGTTCAGCGCGGCGCTCGAGGGCGATCATGATTTAATCGTCTGGGCGGCGGAAAAACGCATTCTGCTCGCGACGCCGGCCTCATTGATTGCGTTGCTCCGCTCCGTGGCCGTGAGCTGGCAGCAACATGCGCAGACGGAAAACGCGGCGGCGATTGCGGAGGCGGCGCAGGAATTATTCACGCGCGTCTGTAAATTCACCGAGCATTTTGAAAAGCTGCGGGACGGATTGCTCAAGGCGAACGAGGCATTCAATGGCGCCGTGGGCAGTTACGAACGCATGGTCCGCCCCGCGGGCGAGCGCGTGCAAAAGCTGCGCGGCGCGGAGACGAGCGGCAAGGAACTCGCGGATGTTCAACCGCTGGACGCCACACTGCGCCTGCCGCCTTCGTAAAAGGCCTGAAATCGCACGGGCGAAGACGCCCGTGCCACTACGCGGCGGGATTCTGTTTGGACAACGTTCCCGGCGGGACGGCTTCAACCTTCGCGTTCTGCTGCAGGAATTCGAGCGTCTTGTCGGCTGCAATCTGGTCGTAGATTTCCACGAAACCGTTGCGTTTCTGGAGGTCTTTCACGAATTTTTCGGGCGGAATCTGGTACATCGCAGCCATCGTTTGCACGCGGCGGGCGACTTCCTCCTGCGACACCTTGATGTTTTCCTTCTCGGCGATTTTCTGCAGCAGGAAGGACACTTTCACGCGTTCCTTCGCGCCCTGGGCGGCGGCGGAATAGATTTTATCCTTCTCCTGCTCGATCAATTCACGCGACACGCCGCGTTTTTGGTTTTCACGAACGATATCGAACACCACGTTGCGCGTTTCGTTCTGAACGACGCCTTCCGGCAATTCAAAATTCACCTTGCTCATAAGCGCGCTGATGAGCTGGTTGCGCACGCTGCGGTTCTGTGAATAATTCAATTCGTTCTCCAGATCGCGGCGCACGCCTTCACGCAATTTCTGCACATCTTCCGCGCCGAATGATTTCGCGAAGGCGTCGTCCACCGCGGGCAAAACCTTTTCCTTCACTTCCGTGACTTCGACTTCGTAAACGCCTTTTTTGCCCTGCAATTCGTTTGTCACGAAATCGGCCGGGAAATCAACATTCACCGTGCGCTTATCGCCGGCTTTGGCGCCGAGAAGCTGGTCCGCGAATCCGGGAATGAACGATTTGGATTCCATCTCGACCCAGAAAGCCTTCTGCTCGGTCAATCCTTTCGCAGTCGGCGCGATGTCAGTGATGGGCTTGCCGTCGCTGGTGCCGGTGTAATTCACCACCGCGATATCGCCGGTCTGCGCGGGGCGCTCGACGGTCTTAAAGCTCAATTGCTGCTGGCGGAGGGCGTCGATCGCTTTTTCCACATCTTCATCCGTCACGGAGCGCGATTCTTTTTTGACTTCGAGGCCTTTGTAATCGGGCAATTCAAATTCCGGCGCGGTCTCGATGGTGGCGGCGAATTGCAGCGTCTGCCCCCGGCCGAATTGAATTTCCTCGATGTCCGGGTAGCCGACGACATCGAGCTTTTTTTCATCGAGCGCTTTGCGGTAGGAATCGGAGATGAGTTTGCGTTTCACCTCGTCGTTGATGTCCTTTTCGTACTTGCGCAGGACCATGTCGCGCGGGGCTTTGCCTAGGCGAAAGCCGGGGAGCGAAACCTGCCGCTGAAAATCTTTGGTGATGGCATCAAACGTTTGATCCACCTGCTGCGCTTCGACTTCGACCCTCACGAGCTTTTTGCATGGGGCGAGATTCTCTACCGATACATTCACAAACAAACCTTTCCGTTAATCGCTGAAAAAATGTTGGGGCGAGCCATTGGTTCCGCCATCCAGCGAGCCGGAGAAATTAGGTCAAGTTGGCCATTTCCGTCAAGTTGAGTTCTCGGGAACAACAAGACGTATTGAACAGAAGGAAACAAAAGGGCAAATGCGGTTTCAGCTCCGTTTCCTCTGTTTGCTTCTGCAAAGAAGCCATTTCTTTCCGTAAACAAACGGCTTGAAAAGCCCGGGGAACGGGCTTTAAATCGTCGCCAAGCCCGTCGTTATTGTCTTGAATAGGCATCCCCCGCCCTGATTTATGCAAACTGATACGAAGGTCAGTCGTGCCGGACTGGTCGCCACTTACGTCGGTGGTCCCACCGCATTGTTCAAATGGGACGGTTTGCGGCTTTTGACCGACCCGACTTTTGACCCTGCCGGCACTGATTATCCCACCACTGTTTATACCCTGAAAAAGCGCGAGGGGCCGGCAGTGGGCGCGGACAAGCTGGGGCAGATCGATGCCGTGCTGCTCAGCCACGATCATCATTTCGACAATCTCGACCGCTCGGGGCGCGCGATGCTCGCAACCGCCGGCAAAGTGCTGACGACCAGCATTGGGGCGCAGCGGCTCGGGGGAAAAACCATCGGGCTCGCGCCGTGGAAAAGCATCGAAATTCCCGGGCGCGAAGGGCGCGTGTTGCGCATCACCGGCACGCCGGCGCGACACGGGCCGGTGGGCGGCGATCGGGGGCCGGTCATTGGCTTTGTGGCGCACTTCACGGATGCGCCGAATGATTGCCTTTACGTTTCCGGCGATACCGTTTGGTACGAAGGCCTGGAGGAAGTGGCACGACGTTTCAAAGTGACCACCGCGGTATTGTTCATGGGCGCGGCGGTCGTGCCGCAGGTCGGCCGCGCGCACCTGACCATGACTGCCGAGGAAGGCGTTTATGCCGCGAGAGTTTTTGGCCATGCGCGCATCGTGCCGCTGCACTGTGCCGGCTGGGCGCATTTCACGGAATCGCGCACGGACATCCAGCGCGTGTTCGCGGCGGCCAACCTGCAAACGCGCCTTTGCTGGCTCGAACCTGGCGTGGCGAAAATCTTTCCCAAGTTGAACGAATGCTGAGGCGTTTCGGAAATTCTTTTTAGTGCGCAAAACGCTCAAAAAACCGGCGGAAACCCGCGAAATCAACCACTTATGAAAACGCGGAACGCGGAGCGGGGAACTCGAAGGCGTGAGCCGCATCAGCAGGAACGCGGAACGGCGGTTGAATTCCCGCATTTTCACCTCTTTGCCAAGCCCTTTCATCTTTCCTTTTCTCTCCTCGCGGCTATCTAAGCACACTGTAGGAATCATTCAACGCATTTCTCGAGGGTGTTCGGCGGAAATGGGTGGAATCGCCCCCCATAAAAAATCAGCGATTCTTAGATAAAAGACCCCATGGAAGGCGTGGAAGCGTGCTACGAACTTGCTTTTAGCCGCTGAGCGCAATGGCGTGGCCGTGGCGCAGGCGTCCAAAAACCAAATGGAAGGAGAAATTATGTTGAAAGCACTTTGTAAAAATCTCGTGTGGGTCGCCGTGCCCCTGGGACTGGCGGTCGGTTGCGCTTCAAACGAGGCATCATACGCGCCTGAGACGTCAGTGGGTCTTGCCATACCCGGGAACGATATGACGCTGGCGCCAACATCATCAAATATTAGAACCCGCGTTTACGCTGAAGGCGGGACTCATTACGAAAACACGAGTTCAACCTTTTCAACGGATGTGAACATTCCTCCCCCGGGAGCAAATCCTGAAACCTGGGCTCTCGCGCAGGAAATTCAGTGGAAGCTGATCTCGGATCCGACTCTGGCTCCGATGGGTAGCGCATTGATAGCAGAAGTCGGCAATGGCGGCGTTGTCACTTTGCACGGCGCGGTCGCCAGCACCGATGAACAGCAGCGCGTGTGCGACAACATCTCCGGTCTGCCGGGAGTGAAGAGCGTCAATAATCAGTTGACCATTGGCCGCGCGAGCACAAGCGGCTCGCTCAACACCGAGCAGCCACAGCCGCAATAAAGGCGACGCGTCGTGACCGCCCCCGCCGCTGAGACGGCCCCGGGCCGAGGAGAGCAACGCAAGGCGATTGACCGCTGACAATAATTCGGCCAGCATGGGCGAAAGCCTATACTGCGCCGTTTTTTGTTTTGGATGGCGCCATCCCAAAAACGACCATGAAAGCATATCTCATCACAACGGGGATTATCTTTGCGCTCATCACTGTGTTGCACATCTGGAAGGCGTTCGCGGAAGGAGCGGGAACCGCGAAGAATCCGCTTTTCATCTTCCTCACAATCCTCACGGCCTCACTTTCCGTCTGGGCGTTTCGATTGCTCATGACTTCAAGGCGCGCGTGATTTTAGCGTGCAAAAGGGTATGGGGCCGAGTGGCAACCCGGTCCTGCCAGAGCGCGTCAATGCGCGCTTGCCGGGGAGTTGGTTTTTGCAACCGGCGCATTCGCAGCCGCTCCATCGATGCGATACCGGTCGTGCATGTATAAATCATCCGCCACCTGGTAGACAGCGATGGCGTTGGTTTCGATTTCGCGGTCCGCCGGCTTCACAGTGTTCATCGGCTCCATGTTCGCCACTTTCGGGTCGCCGGAATAAAATTCGTCCGTTTTTTGCAGCCCCAGCACGACCAGGCGCTGCCGCTCCATGATGCCGATGTCGCGATTGTGATTGATGAAAACACGGCCGTCATCGGGCTGTTCCTTCAAGAGATCACGGCCGAAAAACATCGTGTCATACGGGCGGCCAATCAATCCCAGCACGGTGGGCGCAACGTCCAGCGAACAGCCAAGCTGGCCGATGCGGCCGGGCGATTTCACAACCGCGGGCCCGAGAATGACGAGCGGGATTTCGTAGGAAAAAATCGGGATGCTTTGACTGCCGTAAACGCGCGCGCCGTGATCCGCGACCACGACGAAAACCGTGTTGGTCCAGAACGGTTCTTTTTTCGCGGCCTGGAAAAACTGGCCCAGGCACCAGTCGGCATATTTCACCGCTTTGTTGCGCGTGGGCTTGGGTTTCTCGGGATCTTCAGGGATCCTGCCCGCCGGATACGTATAAGGCCGGTGGTTCGAGACGGACATGATGGTGCCCAGGAACGGTTTTCCGGTTTGGCTCAATTTCTCGAATTCCTTGATGGCGCGCGCGAAAACTTCTTCATCGCTCACGCCCCAGACCGTCGCAAAATTCGGGTGCGGAAAATCGTCGGTGAACGGCGGGTTGTGCTCGAGGAACCGGTCCCAGCCGTTGTTCATGGCGTAGGACTTCATGCTGTCGAACATGCCGCGGCCGCCGTAGAGGAAAAGCGTGTTGTAACCGTCGCGCTTGAGCACGCGCGCGATGGTCTCGATGTCGTCCGAGTGATCGCGTTTGACGATGGAATCGCCGGGCAACGGCGGGAAGGACGAGAGCACGCCTTCGAAACCGCGCACGGTGCGGTTGCCGGACGCGTAGATGTTCGTGAACAACATGCCTTCCGTGGTGGCGAGTTTGTCCATTTCCGGCGTGAGCGAATTGGTGCGGCCGAGGCAACCCCAGAATTCCGACCCGAGACTTTCCTCCATGAGGATGACGACGTTCAATTTCGGCTTCGAGGAATCGCCCACGACATGGCGCAGAATGGAATTCGTCTGACCCGTCATATCCGCGCCCGGCTCCGCCAGCAACCGCCGCACGCGGCGATACGCGTCGTTTTTGTTCATGGTCAGGTAATAGGCGTCGTATTCCAGATCCCGCGTCAGGGCGGCATCGGCGAAGGACATCGCGCCATTGTTGGCGATTTCATTGAGCGTGCGGTCCTGGCTGAAATGGGTGCCGCCCACGCTGGAGGTGATCCAATCGAGCACCGAGCTCCAATCGCGATTGGCTGCGTCCGCAAAGACCGTGAACTGCGGGTTGAACGTGATCCACACGGCGAAAAAGAGCACGCAGGCGACCGCGAAATGCGCAAGGCGCAATCGCAGGCGCACGGGCTGGAACCACATTTGCCGGAAATAAATCAACGCCACCACCAGCCAGGCAATGCTGATGAGCACGCAAATCGAAACGATGAGCACGACGGGATAGGATTCCCAGATATTGCCGGCGACCTCATTCGGCGCGGTCAGGTAATCCACGGCCACGGTGTTGAAGCGCGATTTAAATTCGTCGAAGAAATAAAACTCCACGAACAGGAGAAAAACTTCCACGGTCCAGAAAATGAAAAATCCGAAGATGAACAGGATGCGGTGCGGCCATTTCCCAAACCAGCGTTCCGGAAAAATCAAAACCCAGAACCACAACGGCAGTGTCATGCCGAGCGCGATGAAAAAGTCCTGGTGAAAACCAATCAGGAAAATTGCGAGCACGGAGCCGAAGCCCGGGTGTTCGTGCAGCCCGAACCTCAAAAAGATGGCGAGCCGCAGAACGGTGAACGCGACGAGGAGCGAAAAGAAAAAGAAGACCGCGAATCCCGACCGGGACCGCTTCCACGGAAAATCGTCCGGTGAAAGTTCTTTGGCCCTCCACGGATCTTCCCACGCGGGCAAAGGTGACGGTTCAGCAGACACAATTAGATGACACTTGCTTTGATTATTTTGTTCAACTCGAAAATGCGGCCCGCCGCTGTCTCATTCTGAGATACGCGCGGGACACTTCGAGGGTATTTTTGATACCCCGACGGCCAATCGACGATAATTCGTCCACGATACCGATACGCCGATTTTTTAACGGCTGCCAGCGTTGCACCGCCTGTTGCCGGTGGCCGCGACAGGTGCGCCCGAGCGGGGACGAAATCGCCCGGCTCGCAGCTTTCAAAAAAATCAGCGAGTCGGATTTCATTCAGCAATTCACGCGCCTGCGAAACGACCGGCGCGGTCTGGCCCTGCAAGACAAGCCCAACGGCGAATGCACTTTTCTTGAGGGCGACGATTATAGCGTGCAACCGGGAAAACCGCAACCGTGCCGCGATTTCGGCAGTAATTTGGCAGGGGCAGCGCGCTGCGCTGTCCGCGCCACGTTCAGCGGCGCAACGGTCTCGCCCCAAACGCTCGAAAAATCCATTCCGTCCGCTGAACGCGGACGGGGACGCCGCAGCGCGGCCTCCCTACCATTCGAAATCAGGAAGAATGGAGACAGGCAGGATGCCGGTCCTACGTACTAGACGAGCTTTCGCCTCGGACTGAGCGGATGGCCCGCCAGAAATTCCGCGGCGGTCAGGCGGCGGCCGCCCTCGCGCTGCAACGAAAGGATGCGCAACGCATCGGTGCCGCAGGCGACGACAATGCCATTTTTGTCAGCCTGCAAAACGGCGCCCGGCTCGCCCGAGCCTTTGGCGATTTCGACGTTCCAAATTTTCAACAAATGCGGCTGCGGCGAATCGGGCAAGTGCGTGAACGCGCCGGGCCACGGGACCAGCGCCCGCACGCGATTCCAAATCACACGCGCCGGTTGCGCCCAATGAATTTCGCCGTCATGCTTTTTGATTTTCGGCGCGAGCGTGACGCCTTCGGCGGGCTGCGGCCGCGGCTGAATCGCGCCCGAGACGTATTCAGGAATCGTCCGCACCAGCAACTGCGCGCCGATTTGCGCCAGGCGATCGTGCAGCGTTTGCGAGTTGTCAGACGCTTCGATCGGCGTTTTTTCCTGCGTGAGGATGTCGCCGGTGTCGAGGCCGACGTCCATTTTCATGATGGTGACGCCGGTTTCGGGGTCGCCATTGAGAATGGCGTGCTGGATGGGCGCCGCGCCGCGAAATCGCGGCAGGAGCGATGTGTGGACATTGATGCAGCCGAAGCGCGGCAGATCCAAAATGGCTTTCGGCAAAATCTGTCCGTAGGCCGCGACTGCGATGAGTTCCGGCTGGAGCGCCGCCAGTTGTTCAATGAACGCCGGCTCGCGCGCACGTTGCGGCTGCAGCACGGGAAGATTTTCTTTTTGCGCGGTTTCCCTGACCGGCGAGGGCTGTAGTTTGAGTCCGCGGCCTTTCGGCTGATCGGGTTGAGTGACGACGGCCAGGACCTGAAATTCGCGCGCGGCCAGAAGCGCCCGCAAGCTGGCCGCGGCCAGTTCCGGCGTGCCCATGAAAATGATTCGCAAGGCGGCCATCGTTGGAATGACGAATGGCGAATGACGAATGGCTTTTGTCCAGCCACCAGTCGAGATCGTCATCCAGCCATCAGGCTTTTACCACGTACTTCAAAATATCGTAGAGCACCTTGGCAGGCGTTTGGTCGGCGTCGATGCGGTGGACGAGGTGCTTGCCATAAAATTTCAGCACGGGCTTGGTTTCCTTTTCGTAGGTCTTGAGCCGGTTGCGGATGACTTCCAGGCTCGCGTCGTCGAGCCGATTTTCCTTGAGCGCGCGGCGCTGCATGCGCTGGACAAGATTATCGAAGTTCGTGCTGCGCAGGTAGAAAATCGCGATCACATTCAGCGTGTGCTTGAGCATCTCGGCCTGGTGCGGATTGCGCGGGATGCCGTCGAGCACGAGCGTGTCCGTATCGGGATTAAACCGCCCGGACTGCGTGACACCTTCGATGGATTGCTGCCAAAGGTCGATGGTCGGTTCGTCAGGAACAAGTTCGCCGCGGCTCGAGTATTCGATAAACGTGCGGCCGATTTTGCTTTCGATGGTGAGGTTTCGAAAAACATCGCCGCAGGCGCAGTGAAAAAAGTTCGGGATGTTGCCGAGGATTTTTCCCTGCGTGCCTTTGCCGGCGCCGGGCGCGCCGAACAGGAGAATGGTCCGGTATTTCATGCTGGTTGCAATGTATGGTTCGAGATCGGAAGATCAATAGCCGCGCCTACGGACTGTCCTTGTGTTTCAGTCTCACTTCCTGAACTTCCGTGAAGGGAATCATGACTTCCTCGGTCGCGTGGCCTTTGCGGACCTGGATGTAGAAGTCGTTCGAGCTGATGCGCGCGATGCGTTCGGCGGCGTATTCGCCGCGCGCGGATTTGACAATCAGCAGCATGTCCTTGTCCGCGTCGCGGCGGGTGATGCCGAAAAATCCCGGAAATTTCGTTTCGAAAAACCGGCGATTGAACATGAACGCGCCGCGCTGGAAAATCTGCGTCTGCGGCAATTGCGGTTTTTGCGGGGCCGCCGGTGTTTGGGAAAGTTTCAGGCTGCTCGTTTCTTCCGGAGAAGCTTCCGGAAGCGGTATGGAGGCCGACGCGGGTGTGGGCGCGCCGGGAGGCCTCGCCGGCGGAATGTTGGCGGTCGCTGGACCCGCGGGCGCGGAGGGCGGCGGATTTCCCGGAACGGTGAACGAAGGAGGCGGAGGCGCCGCCGCAGGTTCCGGCTGGTAAGCTTCCTCTTCCCACTCTTCCTCGGCTTGGGTCGGCAAGGCGAGAAAGATAATCGGCGACAAGAACCCTATCACCGGCACGGCGGCCAGCCCGCACACCAGTCCCGGCGGACGGCGACGATACACGGCGACTTCATACGCCGCAAAAATGCCCGCGCCATACAGCACCACAATGACAAAGAGTCCCACGGTTGAGGAAAGCATCGCGCTAAAAAGACCAGTCGAGGCAGGATGTCTCAAACGATGCGGCTGGGTGACGGTGACTTCCGTTCTTTGAATCCGCTGTTGTTCCGTTTCTTCGATGAACGGCGCGACGAACGGCTGCATCTTGGGATCTTTCGCCAGTTTCTTCAGGTCGTCCTGCGAGAATTTTGTCCAAGGCACAACGTCGGAATAACTTCCGTCCGGCAGGCGGAGGCGCAAGCCGCCGTCGTTTGCGGAAACGATGTCACCGGTCAAAGTTGAGCCGTCGTTCAGTTGAAAGGTGTCCGCGCGTGCGACGCCCATGAGCAGGCCGCAAAACAACAGTCCAAGGCAGATAAATCGACGGTATTGCACAAGCTTTTTCCTAACAGATGGGCAGTGCCAAAGGAAGAAATTTAATTTGGAAGAACCGCTGGCGGGACGCAGGCGCTGCCGGGTTCTTTTCACCGGGCATGGCCCAAAGTTTCGATCAAATCCTCCACCACCCAATTGGGCCGGGTCTGTGAAAGCACATCCGCCGCGGCGCCATGCTGCCAAACGGCAAAATGGATGGTCTTCCCCACGTCCTCCCGCAACGCAGGTTGTGCCAGCAAGCCCGCAAGATAGCCCGAGAGCGTGTCGCCCGAGCCGCCCTGGCCAAGAAATGGATTGCCGGACGGATTCACAAAAATGTTTCCCTCACTGCGGCCAATCAAAGTTTGATGCCCCTTCAAAATCACCCACGTGTTTCCGAATTTCCGCGAAATTTCCCGCAGGGACACGACACGGCCGGCCTGCACTCCGGCGGAGGTGGATTTGAGCAGTCGCGCGGCTTCGCCTGGATGCGGCGTGATGACCCGGACCGCGTTTTTCGACACTACGCCAGCGGGCAACCAATCCAGTGCGCTGGCGTCCACGACCATCGGTGTTTCGGATTCGTGCCAGAGGCGACGGACTTGCTCCTTCAATTCCTCCGGCACCTCCGGCGAGGCCAAGCCCGGGCCGGCCAGCACCGCGCTGAAGCCGGCGGGCAATTGTTTTTTCGGCGGCCACAGGTGCACCATTACCGCCTGCAATTGCGACGCAATGGGCACATACGCGCCCTGCTGCGCGAAAAGCGTGATGAGCCCGGGCTGCGCGCGTTGAGCGCCACGAGAGGCGAGCACCGCCGCGCCGTGATATCCAACACTCCCGGCAACAATCGCGAGATGCCCAAAGGTTCCCTTGTGGCCTGCCACCGGCCGATGCGGTGGAAAGCCGCAAAAATCTCCCGGCACGGTCCAGTTCAATTCGCTTTTAAGCGGGCAATCGATCAAGCCGGTGTCTTCGCCCACGACCAATTTGCCAACGTACCGCGACGCCTGCGTTTTCAGCATGCCGATTTTTGGCGCGCCCACGGTCAGCGTCGTCCATGCCTCGATGGCGGCGCCCTGCGGCTCGCCGGTGTCGGCATTCAGCCCGGATGGCACGTCCACGGCGAGCACGGGCAATCGCGAAGCATTGATGCGTTCGATCAACTTTATCCAACCCGCATCCAACGGGCGATTGATGCCAATGCCAAACAATCCATCGATCACCAGTGCAGGACGCGACGAAAGCCGATCCAATTTTGAAGCATCCACCGCGGGATCCTTTATCTCCAAAATCTCCACGCGCCGCTGGGCCAAATGCTCGCGAACGCAACGGGCATCGTCGCCGTTGTGACCTTTGCCCGCCAGAATAAGGATGGCGTCGCCGGTTTTGGTCATGCGCAGGGCCTCGTGCGCCAGGATTTCTCCCACGCGCCGGATCACGTCCCTCTCGGATTTGCCCGCTGCCCAGGATGCTTTTTCCCATTCGCGCATTTGGGCGACGCTAATGACGGGAATTGACATGAGGAAACCTTACGCGATTTCGCGGCGCAAAAAAGTAGAAATGCCCGGCAAAAATTCCAGCCCCTGCCCAACCTGCGCGGTCAACGGTTCTTCAAGATGACTCCGACTGACGTCGGCGGCTACAGAAGTCAAAAAAAATAAAGCGGAGCCGGACAGGCCGACTCCGCTCGTGCGAACCGCCACTGATTGTTTAATTCGCCGGTGGGAATGACGGGTTCACCGGGCGGAGGATTCCCAACAAACCGCTCTGCTCGGCGTTCGGCCCGGCGGTGAAATACAGGTGCTGCGCGTTGAAGCTGCATTCGTTGCCAGGGATTTCCTCTTTTTCGAACGTCAGCCCCCACAGGCCGGGAATAATCAGGCCATCGCCATTGGGTTTGGTGAAATTGCCCAGCCATTTGCCGGTGAGCAGATCGTAGGCGTTGATGTGGCCGTCGCCAAAATTGCCGACCAGCAGGGCGCGGCTGAATTTGCCGAAATTCTCCGGCGCAACAACCATGCCCCAGGGCGAATTCAGCGCTCCCTGCGAAACTACGCGGCGAAGCAAAGTTCCGTTTGCGTCGAAAATATCCACGAGCCCGTTGCCCGCCCCGGCTTGATCATCTTCGGCCTCCGGCAGAAGTTGTCTGGCAAAAGTCACGAACAACCGGCCGCGAATGTTCCGCACATTGAAGGGCGCGAATGAATCGGGCACGTTTTCGTCCGTGAACGAGCCCATGAAGACGAAGTTCGTGTCGAATTCATCAATCACGCCGCCGGAAAAATTCGCCGCGTAGAGGTGCGGCACGCCGCTTTCGTCCGGCACAATGGCCAATCCTTTGTAAATGGCGTGGGTGCTTTCATTTCCGCCGGGAACGGGCACGGTGTTGGAACTGGAATTATCCACCACGATCACCGCGTTCGAACCGAGAATACTGTTCCAGGCCACGATGGTCCCATCCTCGGTCGCGAGCAAAAATGCGGCGGGCGCGCTTTTGTTGCCGTTGCTTACCTTGAAGTCGGAAGTGTTGTTCATCACCAGGCCACTCGGCGCGCCGCCGGTCTGGCTGCCCGGTGAAGGAACGTCGATGACTGGTTTCATTGGCTTGCCGACTGAGTTGTAAGTTGTCAAAAGTCCGGTGCCGTTATCGTTGACCCAGATTGATTTGGTGCTGGCCACGATGCCCCACGCATTGACGAGGTTTGGATCAATGTGCGTTGCATTGGAATTCGCGCCGTCCGAAACGATGTCCATTTCGTTGTAGCCGTCGTTGGTGCTGTTAGCCGCCCGCATCCCGGGAACGAGAGCGAACGCCAATATCCCCGCCAAAACGGGACGGTAAAACCTGCATAGTTGTCTTTTCATAGATGTCTCCGGTTTTGCTTTCCAGCAAATGCGACGTACCAACGGATGTTTTGTTCCCCGGGGTCGCGCGGTAGTCAGACACCCCAATTGAATCCGCCAACAGTTCGCCCAGAATGGTGCCGCGCAATGCGTCTGCTCTTCGTACATGACCGGTTTGGAGCGATGGCCGGCGCGGAAGTCAATTTGCAACTCACCGCGACGGAATTGCAAAATCGCGGCCACAAGGCGGGACTGCTGCACGGACCGCCGACCGGCAAAGCCGAAGCGGCGTGGCACGATTTGTTCAGTGAACGGTTTCCGTTCGCGGAGGGAAATAACTTCCACACGGCCCGCACCGCGCTGGAAACATTTCAGCCAGACGCCATCTATGTGCACAAAATGTCGGACGCAACTGTGCTGGAAGCGCTTGCAGGATCCGGCGTGCCCGTGGCGCACATGGTCCACGATCACGATTTGTATTGCATGAGGAGTTATAAATATTTTCCGCTGACACGCACGATTTGCACGCGCGCGGCCGGATTGCATTGCGTCTTTCCCTGCGGCGCAACGCTCGCGCGGAATCGCAACGGTGGTTTTCCGCTTAAATGGATCAGCTATCTCGCGCGAAAAAGAGAAATCGCATTAAACCGCCGCTTCGCGCGCATGGTTGTGGCCACGGATTACATGCGGCAGGAATTGCTGCGCAACGGTTTCGACCCGCAACAGATCGAAATTCATTCACCCGTGCCGCGCACGGACGAAAGCGCCCACACGGCTTCCTTCAGCGACCGCAATCTCATCATTTACTCCGGCCAGGTGATTCGCGGCAAAGGCGTGGATGTCCTGCTGGAATCGCTCGCACGCGTCCGTGCGCCATTCGAGTGCCTGATTTTCGGCGATGGCAATCATCGCGGTCATTGCGAGCAACTGGCGCACAGGCTGGGCCTGACCGATCGCGTTCAGTTCAAAGGCTATGTCCCGCCGGGGCAGCTTGAGACTTTTTACCAGGACGCGAGCCTCGCAGTGGTCAGTTCTGTGTGGCCCGAACCATTCGGCGCCGTGGGACTGGAAACGATGCGCCATGGTTTGCCTGTCGTCGCCTTCGACGCCGGCGGCATCAAGGAATGGCTTTTCGACGGCGAGAACGGATTTCTGGTTCCGTGGATGGATCGCGGGCGATTCGCCGCGCGCATGGATCAATTGCTCGCCGACAAATCGCTCGCGCGCCGGCTGGGCGGCCGTGGCCGCCAGCTTTTGCGCGACAAATTCAATTTCGACCAATACATTTCCGGTCTGGAAGAAATGTTTTCGCGAATCATCAATCAAACCGCGGAGCGCGAAGCGGCAAGGATGGCACATGGACAAACACGCGCTTAAATCATCCATCCCTCCACCGCTGCTCGTGGCCATCGTCGGCGGCAGTGGCGCGGGCAAAACGTGGCTGGCCAAAAAACTCGAAGCCGCGCTGATGCCGCACGCGACGCGGTTTTCGCTGGATGATTTTTACCGCGATTGCTCGCGCGTGCATCCCGAGCGGCGCGCCAAAATCAATTTCGACCACCCGCGCGCCATCGATTGGCCCGTCATGGAACAAGTGGTGGAGGACCTGCGCGCCGGGCGCGCCGCACGCCTGCCCTGTTATGATTTCAAGACCCATTGCCGCCTGCCCAAAAAAAATGTGCTCGCCCACAAGCCCGTGGTGCTGGTGGACGGTTTGTGGCTGCTGCACCGGCGGTCTTTGCGGCGCGCGTTTGCACTGAAGATTTTTGTGGATTGCCCCACGCGCACGCGGCGCGGCCGGCGGATGACACGCGATTTGCGCTCCCGCGGACGCACGCGTTCGTCGATTCTTGATCAATTGCAAAACACAGTTGAACCGATGCACGAACGATTTGTTGCCCCGCAACAGAAATGGGCCGATGTCGTGTTGCGCCATAATTTTGGCACGCGCGAAATCCAACGGCTGGCGCGCGAGTTGCGCGAGAAACTGCGCTCAACCCAGGTGGAAAACGGAGAATGAAAACACAAACCAATGGAGAAACCCTGCGCGTTTCCGCGGTAACGGAACTCAGCGCCGCAAACGCAAATTCATTTCGCGACGACACGCGCGATGCTTTCACGGAGGACCAGCGGAACATTGAGATCGACCTATCACAGACATCCGCGGTGGATAGTTGTGGCCTGGGCGCGCTCGTGGCGCTGCACAAGACCACGTCCAGCCGCGGCGGCGTGCTGCGCCTCTTGAATCCGACCCCGCCCGTGCAACAGATCCTCGAGTTGACGCGCATGCATCGCATCTTCGAGGTTATTCAGGAATAACATGCCCGAGAGTCCCGGCGCCTCACGGCCCGCCAGCTTGCGCTTCACGCTTGCCTGCGACCTCAAACAGGTCCGCCAGGCCACGCAGAGCGCTCATCAATTCCTGGCGGAACACGGGTGCGCCGAGGAAACGCTCACTGCCTGCGACCTCGCCCTCGTGGAGGCCTGCAACAACGCCATCAAATACGCGCCCACATCCGCCCGAACACAGCCCGTGATCGTGGAAGTCCTTTGCGAACCCGCCGCGCTGGAATTGCGCATTACCGATCACACTCCGGGTTTTGATTGGCCCGAACGCGTCGAACTGCCCGCGCCCGAAAGCGAAAGCGGCCGCGGCATCTTCCTGATTCAAACCCTCATGGACAGCGCCTCCTACCTGTGCGGCAAGGGACAAAATATTTTGATCCTGCGCAAATCGCGGCCGGCCGAAGCCAAAACCGATGTTTCAAAAAACGGCCACGACGACTGGCTCGTGGAGAACCTGCTCGATGAATTGAGCGCATGTTACGAAAGTCTGTCCGCAATTTTTCGCTACAGCGCAGAGCCCGACAAGCCCGGCGATTTGAGAAAGTTCGCACGGCGGTTGCTCGGCGATTTGTCGGCTGTGGTCGGCGCGGACTGGTATGCGTTCCGCGTCGTCCAGAATCAATCGCGGCTCGACGTCCTCACGGTTTCTGAATCCGCGCTGGACATGGGGCCGATTATTTTTCGCGGAGAGATTTACGACGCGGATTTTCTGGAGGCGCAAGCCGCGATTTCCCAAAAGCCAATCCGGTTCGATGAAACCCACGTGTTCGCGATGGACGACCCGTTGCGGCAGAAGCCGCGCTCGCGGGGATTTATTTACCCGGTATTTGTCGGGGGAAATTTTGTCGGCACGCTGGCGATGGGCAAAAATCCCGGGACGGCGGCGGTCCCAGGGGATTTCACAGCCCGTCACCGAGGTGTCATTGCCGGTTTCGCGCAATTTCTCGGGATCCAAATCGTCAATTCCCGCGCGCAGGAGCAACACATTGCCAACCGCATCATCGCGCACGAGCTGGAAATCGCCGGGAGCATTCAACGCTCGCTCCTGCTGAAGGAATTGCCGCAGTTGCCCGGCTTCGAACTCGCCGCGTTGTGCCGCAGCGCGCATCACGTCGGCGGCGATTTTTACGATGTGTTGAAACTCAGCAATGACACGGCGCTCCTGGTCATCGCCGATGTCATGGGCAAGGGCGTGCTGGCTGCAATGTTTGCCGCCATCCTGCGCGCGGTGCTGCGTGCGACGCCGGAATTAAACCGGCGGCCCGCCGAGTTGCTCGCGCGCGTGAACCAGCTTTTGTTCGACGAACTTTCCGGCGTGGACATGTTCATCACCGCGCAACTGGCGTTTGTCGACACCAAGGGGCGCAAACTCATCGTCGGCAACGCGGGTCATTGCCCACTGCTGGTCACCGATGGTTTCGGCCTGAAATGCCTGTCGCCCGAGGGCATGCCGCTGGGCATTCTGCCTGAGGCGGTTTTCGCGAACGAGACGGTGGACCTCCCGCAGAATTGCAGTGTCTTGCTTTACACGGATGGAATAACCGAGGCAATGGGCGCCTCGGGCGAACGCTATGGCCAGGACCGGTTGACCAATTGGTTCCGCGAAACACAGTCGCGCCCGCGCCCCGCGCGCGAGTTGCAGCATGAATTGGCGAACCAGCTCACACAGTTCCAATGGAAAACCGGCTTGAACGACGACCAAACATTTCTAATCATGACAGGATAGGCACATGTGAGCACGACGAAACAAATTCTTGTAGTAGACGATGACCAGTTGATGCACAGGCTCTTCCAGCATCACCTGGAAAAGGCTGGGTATAAAATGGTCTCGGCCATGAACGGGCGCGAAGCGCTCGACCTCGCCGCGCGCCAGCCGCCAAGTTTGATCGTCATGGACATCATGATGCCGGACATCGACGGCCTCGCGGCGCTGCGCGAATTGAAAAAAAACGACGCGACGAAGTCCATCCCGGTTATCATCATCACCGCCAACAGCAATCAGCTCGCAAAGCAGGAATCCGCCAATTCCGGCGCGGCGATTTTCCTGACCAAACCGTTCAGTCCCACGCAGCTTCTCAACGAAATCCGCCGGATCCTTCCTCCTTCATAACTATTCACCCCGCGCGGATTGGGGATTTCACCCGATTTTACGCAGCTGCCTCAAAATGCTGGAATGGCATCGTAGCGCGGACGTCTCGTTCGCAGTTTCAGCCCGTGCCAACTATTCGAGGCTGAACTCTGACCCGGGACGTCTGCGCCGCTGCCCGGCCGATTGCCATGAAAGCGATTTTGCCTTTATTTATTTTCATCGACGCCTGTGGATGGGAAATCATCAGGGACGACCCCTTCGTGCGCGACCTGGCCCCGAACCGCAGGCGGCTCAATTCCGTTTTCGGTTACAGCTCCGCGTGCGTGCCTTCGATCCTTTCCGGACGCTGGCCCGATGAGCATCGCAACTGGTGCTACTTCGTTTACGACCCGAAAAATTCACCGTTCAAATCGCTGCGCTGGCTCCGCTGGCTGCCGTCGAAGATCACAAGTCGCAGAATTTTCCGCCGCTGGCTCTCGAAATTCGTGAAGGCCCAACTCAGTTTTCGCGGCTATTTCGATCTCTACAACATTCCTTTCAAGCACATCGCGCAATACGATTTCACGGAAAAGAAAAGCCCGCTCCAACCCGGCGGGATGAATCGCGGGCCGAATATTTTTGATTTCCTCGAGCGCCGCAAAATTCCGTATCACGTCAGCGCGCCCCAACGGACCGAACAGCAAAATCTTCACGCGCTCATCAGCGACATCAAACGTGAGAGCATCGATTTCGCGTTTCTCTACTGGCCGGCGCTCGACGGCCTGCTGCACAGTGTGGGCAATCGCTCGCCGCTCGTGCCGGAAAAATTGCGCGGCTACGAAGAATGGATTCGCGATTTGCTCGCGGCCGCCGGGGAACATTACGCCGAAGTGCGGCTTTACATTTTCAGCGATCACGGCATGGCGAATTGCGACGAGTTGCTGGATCTGAAAGCCAAAATTGAGCCGCTTCCCGTGCGGATGGGGAAGGACTACGCGGTCGTCTATGATTCCACCATGGCGCGCTTCTGGTTTTTCAACGAGCGCGCGCGCCAGGAAATCACCGGCACGCTCAAGACTGTCTCGCAGGGGCGCATCCTGCCGGATTCGGAACTCAAGGAGCTGCGCGCCCGTTTTGAGGACGGCTATTTTGGTGAATTGATTTTCCTCGCGAACGAAGGCCTGCTCATCGTGCCGAGTCACATGGGCGAACGTCCCATTCGCGGCATGCACGGCTATCATCCCTTCGCGCCGCACAGTTACGCGATGCTTTGCACGAACCAGCCTGAAATTCCAGACGACGTGGCCGGCATCACGGATATTTTCCGTTTGATGACTCACGATGCGGAACTCGCCGCCGCCAGAAATCCAAGCCCCGTGCTCAAGAGTTATGAGCAGCCCAGTTTTGCCCGCTGAAAGCCTCACCAGCTTTCAGCGAAAACCCTCCTTTGCCGCGCCCGAACCACCGGTCAGCATCATCATGCGCTCCTACAATGAAGGCTGGGCGCTGCGCCACACACTGCCCGCGCTCCACGCGCAGGATTATAAAAACTGGGAACTCATCGTCATCGATTCCGGCTCGACGGATGGCTCGGTGGATTTGATCCGGCAGGCCCGGCCTGCGCATTTCGTCCAGATCCGCAAGGAGGACTACAATCCTTCCCGCGTGATGAATCACGGAATGCAACTCACGCAAACGGATTTCGGCATTTTTCTCAACGCCGATGCCACGCCGCAAGGGCGCCAATGGCTGCGGCCGCTGGTCGGGGCGTTGCAGGAGCCGGGTGTTGCCGCGGCATTCGGCCGGCAAATTCCGCGCCCGGATTGCGAGGCGGTTTACGCGCACGATTACGAGCGATGCTTCGGACCAAATCGCGAGTCGACGCGTTGGGACCATTTTTTCAGCATGGTCAGCAGCGGCTTGCGCAAGGACATCTGGAGCCGGCGCGGGTTCCTCGAAAAAATGCAATACTCCGAGGACGACGAATACACGCGCTGGTGCCGCGAGCACGGCTACAGCATCGTTTACGTGCCGGAATCGGTGGTGATGCATTCGCACAATTACACGCCGCAGCAGGCCTACAAACGAAGCTTTGGCGAGGCGAAAGCGCTCGCCGCTGTATGGAATGGCGCGCCGACGCAAATCAATTTCACAAAAACCGTCCTGCTCGGCTGGTCGAACGATGCGCGGCGTGATTTGATTTATTGCTCACGTCACGGGCGCCTAAGCGAATGGCCGCACGCCGCGCGCATCCGCTGGCATCAACGTCGCGCCAAACTCGCGGGTTTTCGCGAAGGCTGGAAATTCTATCGGGACGGAAATCCTCAAAATCGGCGGAGCGAGACTCTGGAGGATTCTGAATCCATCAAGGCAAACAGATCGGAACTCGAAGGAGCCTCGCCCTACCAGGAACGACGTTTCACCCTCGATGGCAGCGCCGCTTTGGAGAATCGTCTCGCGCAAACCTGTGAAAAAGTCCTCATCGGCGTCTGCGCTTTGATCCCGAATGAAAAGTTGGAAGCGCTCGTGCTCGGCGGCGGCTACGGACGCGGCCAGGGCGGCGTGCTGAAAACGCCAGCCGGCGACGCGCCTTACAATGATCTCGAATTTTACGTGTTCCTGCGCGGCAACCGCGTCCTCAACGAACGGCGTCATCACCGCGCCCTGCACGAACTCGGCGAAAAACTGTCAGCGGATGCCGGCCTGCACGTGGAATTCAAAGTCGATTCGCTCGCGCGTCTGCGCCAGAGCCCTGCGACGATGTTCAGTTACGATCTGGTTTCCGGGCATCGCGTTTTGTTCGGCGGCGAAGACCTTTTTGCGGGATGCGAGCATCATCTCAACGCCACGAAAGTTCCGCTTGCCGAAGGCACGCGGCTTTTGTTCAACCGCTGCACGGGGCTTCTGCTCGCGAAGGAATTGCTGCAAAAAAACAAGCTCACCGATGACGAGGCGGATTTTATCGGGCGCAATCTTGCCAAGGCCCAACTCGCGCTGGGCGACGCCGTGCTCGTGACCACGGGAAAATACCATTGGAGCTGCCTGAAACGCCGGGAGGCATTGAATGATTTACCCGCAGAGGATGTGCCGCCGAATTTTCGCGAGATACAAAAACATCACGCCAGAGGCGTCGAATTCAAACTGCACCCACGGCGAATTTCCAAGTCACCGCAGGAATTCCGCGATGAGCATGAAACAATTTCACGACTCGCCCTGCAGCTCTGGCTTTGGCTGGAAAGCCGGCGATTGAACCAAACATTTTCCTCCGCCCGCGATTACGCCTTGAGCACCGTGGAGAAGAGCCCTGGTTCGACGGTCTGGAGAAACGTGGTTTTGAATGCAAAAACCTTCGGCCCGGCCAGCATTTTTGATCACGAAGCAACCCGTTATCCCCGGGAGCGGCTCCTGAATTCCCTGCCGCTCCTGCTGTGGGAGGGGCCGCTGAATAATCCGCACATCAAACAACATCTGCAAAAGGAGTTGCGGACAACGGCATCAGATTGGCAAGGTTTCGTCACGGCCTACAAAGCCGTTTGGCCGAACTTTAGCTGATGCCTTGAATTCCAGCTCCGACACTCTTCTGTGGCCGCCCCGCGCCAGCGCTCCGCCGCTCGCGCCGAATGAAATTCACGTCTGGGCCACCACACTTACTCCGACATCGGCTGATTTTGAAACCCGCGCGAAAACACTTTCTGCGGAGGAAACCGAACGCGCCCATAAATTCAAATTTGAAAAACATCGAAACCGTTTCATCGCCGGACGCGGTGCGCTGCGACAAATCCTCGCGCCGTATCTCGGCGCGAATCCAACGGACCTGCTTTTCAGTTACTCCTCAAATGGCAAACCCCAACTGGCCAATGATTCGGCTATCAAGGGAATTCATTTCAACCTCGCGCATTCGGAAAATGTCGCGCTTGTGGCTGTCACGCGCATCGGCAACGTCGGCGTCGATGTCGAACACGTTCGCCCGGTGGAAAACGTGGACCATCTCGTCGCAAGATTTTTTTCCGCGCGCGAAAACGAGGCGTTTCAAAAAGTCCCGGACCGCGAAAAGCCCGTCGCATTTTTCAATCTCTGGACGCGCAAGGAAGCCTTGCTCAAAGCCACTGGCGAAGGCATCACGCGCTCGCTGAGTCTGGTGGAGGTTTCATTCCTGCCGGGCGAACCGGCGCAGTTGCTCGCGATCGCAGGTGACGCCGCAAAAGCAGCGGAGTGGGCTCTGCGAGATTTTTCGCCGGCGAAGAGTTTTGCGGGAGCGGTCGCGATTCGGTCGCGAAACATCATCGTGCAGTATTGGAAGTGGATATAGTGGCAGAGGCGTCTCGCTCGTGCGTTTCAAAGAGAAGAACTCACGGGTGAGACGCTCGTGCCACTACACTTTCTTCTTCATGTGCCGGTGCACGAAGAAATAATAGAGCCCGCCCAGCACCAGCATTGCTCCGCCGACCCACATCGTGAGGTGATGCAACTCGCCTTTCATGAGTTGCTTATCCTGGCCCGCCTTGATGCCCACGTAACACAGCACCGAACACCAGATGCCCGAGCCAAGAACGGTGAAGAGCGAAAATAACCGGTAATCCATCCGCACGATGCCGGCGGGAATGCCGATGAGATGCCGCACGACCGGCAGCAGGCGCGAAATGAAAATTCCCATCGAGCCGTAATGCTTCGACCAGCTCTCCGCGCCCTCGATTTTTTCCGGCGTCACCAGCACCAGCCTTCCGTAGCGCATGAACAGCGGGCGCCCCGCCACCCGCGCCGCCCAATACATCAGCGTTGCGCCGAGCCATGAACCGATGGTGCCCGCAATGATGATACCCGCGATGCTGAGCGGGATCTGGCCTGAATGCGCGAGATGCGCGGCTGGAGGGATAACCACTTCACTCGGCAGCGGCAGTACGGAACTTTCCGCTGTCATAAACAGCACGATTACCGGATACCCACCGCTCGTCAGCGCGTTCGTGTACCAGTCGATGATATGCTTGAACATGCGCCGTGGGTTATAGCGGAAACGAGCGCAAGCGCAATTACTTTGGCTGGTTGGAGTAAAATTTCTGAATTTCCTCCGCGGTGGCGCGTTGCGGCCAAACCCAATCGCGGCCCATCAGCCACCACAGAGATTTCTTGTGCGCCTCCGGCGGCGTGGGATCACCACCATCATCTTTCCCATCTTCGCCGATGGAATAAAGCGTGAACGAACCATCCGCATTCCGACGATATCGCAAGGATTTGCCATCGAGATCCCGCGGAATCGCAGGAAGAAATTCCGGCACCAGCGCATCCAGAGCCACCGGATATTTACCGTGCTTCAATTGATAGCGCTTGAGCGCGATTGCCGTGATAACCATGCGCTTTTCCATTTCCTTGGTCATGACCCTGGAGAAAGTTCTGGCCGACACAGGAATTGACTCCGACAACGTGAAATGCAAATCCACATTCATCGCATTCGAGAACCAGTAATAATCCTCTCTATTCGTTGGCGTTGGAAACTTTGCGATGTTGGTTTCGAGATTTTGTTGTATGGGCAGCAACGCGTCGTTCGTTTGGGCGGCGCGGTACGCGTTCAATATCAACTCGTCGCCTTTGAGTTGGCGGATTTCGTCAGGGTATGACCACCAATAGCGCCAGCGGAAGAGGCGGGATTTCAGCCTGAGCCGATCAAGGGCACTCAATTCGGGTCTCTCAAACCAGGGAATCGTTGGCGGATCGAGCAACGAGCGATCAAAATCCCGGTCCCCGCCGCGCCATTTCTTGACTGTGACGATTTCGGAGGCACGTTCCAATTCAAAAGCCGTCTGCATCGAGTGGAAAAACTCCACATTCGCCAGATCCTTTTGCAACGCCGCCAATTGCTCGTCCGTGACGTTCGGTGATTGCAAAATCTCCCAGGTATCCGGAACAACAATATCAACAATCCCGATGCGCACCAGTTCTGAGATGACCAAGTGTTCCGATCGCATTCCCTCAGCGACTGCGAGCATGGTACGCACATTCTCCGTGGCCGACCCCGTGTCCCTCTCGTGCAAATCGCTCAATGCGGCGGTTCCGAGTCTCATTGCCGTCGCTTTCGCTTTAGTCACCAGGAGATTCGTGAGTTGGAGTTGGTCGACCCCTTTTTCATACTGAATTCCAGTATCGAAGTTTGGCTTTCTGATGATTTGATGAAGCAAGGCGAACGCTTCCGCGTTTTTCGCGACGGCATCCCGAACTTCCTCCCACGAATTCGTCGCGTAATAGTCGTCTCGAAGATCGGGCAGCTCTGTCGCGCTCGCCGCCTTGCCCGGCGCAACCATCCTCATTCCGCCATAGAAATAATTTGACGAGAGGAGAGTGTGGCCAGCGTTAAACATCTGGTCGGCTTTGCGGACAGCCTCCGCGCCGTTTTGGTCCGGCGGCACCGGCGGCGGAATGAGCTGCGCCAATTCCGTCAACTCGCCTTTCGCCTTTAACTCCGCGATGTAAGCATCCGTCGCGGCGCGCAATTGATAATGACGAATAACCGAAGCAAGGACCGCAGCAACCAGGATGAGGCTTATGACAACCAAGATGACCCGGCGCCGTTTCATGTGACTTGAATGCAGATTAACTCAGCGCAGAGAAGTCAGACAGTACAAACTGGCGGCCGTTTTGTAAAAACGCCTCGAAAAACTGGCCGCGTTCCGACTTTCGCGAAGGAGCGCGGCGTTCACGCCGCTTCAGGGCGCGAAATCAGGCGTCTGAAATTAATCACGCGGGTTACTCGTTCAACGTGAAGCAGCCTGAAGGCTGCGCTCCGGCAAAATTGTCAAAAAACTCAGCCCTTCGTGAAGTAATTCCGCTGCTTTTCGCTGATGGGCATCCCGAGTTTTTCCATCACTTGCAGCATGTCTTCCCAGACGCGGCGTTTTTCGCTCATGGCCTGGTTGCGCAGGAGATACGCCGGATGATACGTAGGCATGAGCGGAATGCCGCGATACGTATGCCAATTCCCGCGCAGCCGGGTAATGCCTATCGTCTTGCCGAGCAGGCCTTCCACGGCGGTTGCGCCCAGCGCCACCAGCACTTTGGGCCGGATCAAATCAATCTGCTCGTGCAGATAAGGAATGCACGTTTTCATTTCCTCCGGCGTTGGCCTGCGATTGCCGGCCGTCTGGCCCGGTGTGTCGGGACGGCATTTCAAAATGTTCGCGATGTAAACATCGCCGCGCTGCAGGCCGGTCGCCTGGATGATTTTGGTGAGCAACTGGCCAGCCTTGCCCACAAACGGCTCACCCTGTACGTCTTCATCCGCGCCCGGCGCTTCGCCAACGAACATCAATTGCGCATCGATGTTTCCCACGCCGAACACAACATTCTTGCGCGAAGAAGCGAGATGCGCGCACTTCACGCAAGCCATCGCACGCTGGCGCAATTCCGCGAAGGCCGCGGTCTTCGCCTCCGGGCTCAAAATAGGCGCTACGACGGCAGGGGTTTCATCGGGCGAACCAAATGAATATTCGATTGCCGCAGGTTTCGCCTCCACGGGCTTGGGGAGAACTCGCGGCATGGGAGCCGGAACTGGTTTCGGCACGGGCTGCGCGGCAGGTTGAGGCGCCGGGAAAGCTTTCGCCGCCGGGCGCGGATTTTCATTCAGGGCGGCGAGGCCTTCGGCGGAAAGCGGAACAAAACGAACGCCCTGCGATTTCAATTCCCGCAATTGCTGAATCGTCGCATCGAGGAGTTCGTGATAAGCGTCGGACATTGCGAACATCGTAACGCCGCGCGCCCCGAGCGCACGCAAATTTTACTTTTTGATTGCTTTATCCACGGTGAATGCCTCCAGCGCCCTTCGCACGGCATCGGCAAGTTCCTGCACGGCGTCGCGGTAGTCACCCGGATTATTTTTTAGCGCGGCCAGCTTTGCCTTCACATCGGCAGCCATCGCCGTCAGATTTGTCTTCAAGTCCGAAGCATCCGCCGCCGTCACTCCATCGATCACCGACTCGAAGCGAACGGGGTTGCCGAAGATTTCGTTGGTGTTCAGATGCGTCCTGACTTCCGCAACGCCGGAGGGCAACAGGAGCAGGTTCCTCACCGATTCCGTTGTGCAATGCGGGAAGATGCCGCCATTGGCCGTGCTGAAATTAAAGGCGGTCGCCGCGAGCGCTTTTGCCAGCACCGGGTCGGCAGGCTTCTGCTCGCCGACGATCTTGGCAAGCTCCGCGAGACTTTCTGCATCATCGCGATAATGGTCTTCACTGAACGACGCGGCGAGCGCCTTCCGGCCATCGGGCCCCGATTGCATCAACACCTGCGCTGCCGCATCCAGAATTTCCGGATGATAGGCGTTGATATTGGTGAAAAACCTTTTGTCTGATATCACCGTCGCGAGATTTTTGATTGCCGCCGGATCATCGCGGTCCCGCATCGCTTCTCCAAGTTCCTGAACAAAGCGGAGCATTTTCGCCGGTGTCTGGATGTAATCCCTCTCCGTGACGTTTGCCTCGAGCAATTCCGGCCAATGCTCGGGATAACGATCGTGAATCGCGCGCAGGAAAAAAATGTCCCGCTCCGATTCGCTCGCGAACGTGCGTCCTCGAAAAACTTCCGCCGGCGTGGGAAACGCGTTGGCCGCCTGGTCCGCGCCACGGCTGCAAAAAACCGCACTCATGAGGGCCAGCCCGCAAATAAAACTTCTCGTCTGCATTGGATTTCGATTGTCGACGATTATGCGGCATAGCGCAAAGGTTGTGAATGGGCCAGTTACAATTTTGTAACGGGCGGAAACCGGACCATCACGGCGTGAAGACCGCCCGATAAAACCGCTGCGGCACATTGGGAGCGTTCGTCTCGGAGAAATCGAACGGCGCGACATTTGTTGCGATGGAATCCCAATTGACCAGATCCGTCGAGGCCTGCAAGACGTAAGGAACATTGGAAACGCCGTTGACGGCGAATTGCAACTGGTTGGTCGGCAATAATGAAAAGGAATCTATTGTCGGCGCCGACCGCGGATAAACATACAACACCGCATTGCTGCTGATCGCGCCACCGGACACATTCGTCACGGTGACCGAATACGCACCCGCCTGATCAATTGTGAGATAGTGCAGCGCCAGGCTCGAGTTGGTGGCGCCGTCAATATCGACGCCGTTCCATTTCCATTGCCACGACATGGGCGTGGTGCCAGTGGCGGCAGAAGTAAACGCGACGCCTGAGCCGATGAATACGGCCCGGTCAGCCGGTTGTTGCGAAATAACTGGAGGAACATCCAACACGGCAAAATCGGCGACCACGCCCGTGTTCGTCTCGATTCCGTCCGTGACGGTGATCGTGTACCTCCCCGTCTGATCGTGCTGAACATTCGTCAACGTGAGCGAAATGTTCGTGGCGTCATCGATATTCGTTCCATTGACGGCCCACTGATAACTCAACGGCCCATAACCCGCCGCCTCCACGTTCAAGGTGAAGGAACTGCCAGCGTGCACGACGCCGCTTTGGGGTTGGACAAAAATGAGAGGACAGCCTGTCGCGGCCATCGGCATGCCGGGCGGCGTCCAAGCGAGATTTTGAAAATTTGGATCGTGATTATACTGACGCGTGGGTGACTCGTAGTAAGTGCCGGGATCGAGAAACTGATTCGTGGCGTATGTACTCGTGTAAAGATTTATCAGCGCTGTATTCAAGGTCAAAGTTACGCCAGTCCAATCTTCCAAAAGGCGAACCAAATTATGAATACCCCCACTGAAGGTAAGGTACGTTGTTCCCGTCGAGGGTACATAGCCGGTTAAAATGGCTGCATTCACCGTGGCAGTACTCGCATTCCAGGCGGCGCTACCCGTGCTGAATGAAGTGGTCATGCTGTTATTATCCGACCAATTGGGTGAAAGAAACGTGACGGCATCGCAATAAAACGCGCATGGGACGGTCCCATTTGACGTATTGGTGGTGCCAAGAAGGGCATTATTGGTCTGGTTGTAATTGCCCCAAACGTAGAGCGGATCAGGCGTCGCCACACTGAACCCCAAGCCTCCATTGGCCGGTGGAGATTGGCCGTTCTTAACGCGAACGACATTCAGCTTGTGACCATTCGCAGTCGACGTATTGCGCGTGTCACTGACGAAAAGAACGGTCGGGTAACCGCTGCTCCCATCCGCCGGGAATTTTCCGGTGACCGGACCGCTGGCTTTGGTCAGCCATTGTTTGTAGAGGCCAATGTCTATTTGGGTGGTGACATTCGTAGTTCTTTCGCGCTGATCGTAAAAGAGATTCGTCAGCGAGAGGAACGGCAGATTCGTTGAAAACGAAAAAAAGTCGGTCGCGCCGGCAGACACGTTGGTGTAAACGATGACCGTCGGCGTCGGGTCTTCGCCGGGCACGGACAGACTGTCAGGCGCTTTCTGGACCTTCACGGCAACAACCATATTGGTGCTAAAAATATCCGTCGGATGCATGTTGCTGACCGTGATAATCACCTGAGCCTGATTATAGAGCCGTGCGCGGCCTAAATCTGTGGAGGCGTCATTCGTCGCGGGTACATCGATCAAGTCGTGCAGATTCGTCATCGGCACAGAAAGCGAAATGGGCGGGACGGAAGTTAAATTGGATGGACTCCCGTTGAATGCAGTCCTCCAGGTGCTGCTGAAATTTGTCGGATTGCCCCACGACTGACCGTTGTTGAGCGGCGCGGAAATCGTGCCCGCCGTGGAAACCGTATCGTTGAAAGTAAGTAACGCGCCGACACCCGCGCCGACGTAAATGTTCGTGTTGCAATAGACGAGGCCGTTGATCGTCATCGTCGCACACGTGCTGAACTCCAACAGGTTCTGGTAATAAACCGCAAAATAGGAAAGCGGCGTCTGGGAAGCGGACACGGCCTGGAATGGCAGGAAGGCCATTGCCGAAAGACAAACCGCCGCGAAATACACAATTTTTCCACGAAAATCAGCTTTGAATTTGATGGCAACTCTCATTTAACCCTCCAAAACACAGCCAGTTACATGCCAGAAGACACTCCTGCCAAATGGCCATTGCCGCTTTTCGCGACCTTTGGTTATATCGGGCCATGCCCAAAGAGGCCGACTTGCTCACCAGGGGCGATTTTCGGGGAATCGCGAAAGCACTCGCTGAAACTTCCAGCCTCAGGCACGCCGAACGCGTGGCGGACAAATTATGGCTCAACCGTGGCACCATCATCATCGCGACCGGATTTTTCGTGAGGGGCCGGCCCGAAACCGACGGCCCCATCGGCGCCGCGGCGCTCGCGCGTGCTCTGACGGCCACGCACGCCCGTGTCGTGCTCGTTTCGCGTGCGGACTGCCTTCGGCTCCTGGAAGGCATTTGCGATTTCGAAGTCACCCTGGCCGAGTTCCCGGTGCAAAACGCGGCGCGCTCCGCCGCCCACGCCAAACGCATTCTGCAAAAATTCAATCCGCTGGCTTTGGTTGCGATCGAAGCCTGCGGCCCCAATAGATTCGGAAGATACTGGAATATGCGCGGGCACGATATTTCCAAAACGACACCGCGGATGGATTTATTATTTTCGCTCGCGCTGAAACAAGGGCGTTACACCGTCGGCATCGGCGATGGCGGCAACGAAATCGGCTTCGGAAATGTCCCGGCCGCATTCCTGAAAAAGCTCGGCGTGGAGCCGTGCCTCACGCGCACGACGGATTTAGTCACCGCCGCGATTTCCAATTGGGGCGCCTACGCGCTGGTGTACCAGCTCTCGCGATTGGCGGGGCGCGATTTGCTGCCCGGCCTGCGCGCCGAACGCGCCCGCATCCGGTCGCTCGTCGCGAAAGGCGCCGTGGACGGACCGTCCGCCCGGCCCATTGCCAAAGTCGATGGCCGCTCGCTCGAGCAACACGAGTGGCTCTTGCGACAACTGCGAGGCGATTTGAAGCGCCGCTAAATCCGGATTCTCGAAGACGGCCACTTTATTGCAATGCTCGATCCCATGAAATACGTAATCGGCGATTCGTTCAAGGGGAAATTGATTAAAGCAAAATCCTAATTACTAGGCACTTATAACTTCATTAGCCTTTTCATTATCGTGCGTCAAAAAAACAGGTAAGGACTTCCTCCCCTCAAGTACGGGGCGCACTGCCGATTGTTGAGAGCGCCCATCGACCCACATAAGTTGATGAAGTTGAAAAGGGAAAGCCCCGGTTCAAGCCCATTCCTGGCCGGTTGGTTTGCTGTTTTCCTGGTCTTTTTTTTTGTTCGCGCCGCCGCCGCGATGGATGCCGTGAATCCCACGTTGCAAATCCAACATCGGCGACAACGCGCTGCACATTCTTTCCCCCAGCGTGCTCGAACTCGTCCTCATCAACACCACACCGCCGAACTCGTCGAAGGTGGACTCGTGGAATTGGGTGGGCCGCAGGGGAGATTTTATCGGGACGGATTATTCGAGCGTCCAGGTCATCATCGACGGCCAGACAAACACCGCGACCGTCATCGGCTTCAAGCGCCGACCGCTCTACGCGCCGCAAGCCGCGTGGGATTTGCGCATCGCCAACGGCCTTTATCTCCAATTGAGCAACAACATCTCAGACGGCCAGTCCGTCCAGGTCGTCAATGATGGAACAGTTTGGCCAGCGAATTTGTCGTTTGCGGCGAGCATGGATCCGCTTCGTTACACGCCCGCCATTCACGTCAATCAAGAGGGCTACGTGCCGGCATTTCCCAAGAAAGCCCGTCGGTTACTACCTCGGCAGCGCGGGCGAACTGCCCATCCCCACGAACACATTTTTGCTGGTCGACGCGCAAAGCGGCGCGACGGGGCGCAGACCGCGCCGTATCCCCTTTACGATCGCTGGGCCGATTTCTTCAACGTGACCACGGAGGCATCCACCACCGACACCGCGCGCAGCCTCGCGGTGACCGCGTGGCTCGCCGGACAAACTTCACTGGCCACGCAACCCCGGCGTTTCACCAACGCCACGATCATTGTGCTAGCCGGGTTCGGGTTGCCGGCCAACCGCTGACGGTTTCACTTCAAGTGGCCGACACAAATTTGAATGGCGCGAAAATTGTCTGGGAAGCACTCGCCCAGGACCCGACATTCGGCGGCTTGAGCTGCACGTTCACGCCCGCTTCGCAGAACGGTCCATGCTGGATTGAAGCGGAAGTGCAATGGCCCGATGGCCGCCGCGCGTTCGCGACGAACTCAATCATCGTGATCGTTCCGCAGCCGCAATTGACGGTTCCCAGGCTTTCCGCAGGAGAATTTTCATTCCAACTGGCAGGCCCGCCGCAGGCAACGAAGTCAAAAATAGGTAAGGTCTTTCCCACCCCAAATCGGGGCGGACTGCTGATTGTTGAAAATCCCCGCTGACGGCAAAAAGGACGGGTGAAAATCAGAAGGGCGGCCATAGGTTCAAGCGCATTTTTCAGCGTTTGCGTTCCAGTATTTTTTGTCCTGTTTTTTGTCCGCGCCGCCGCCGCGGTGGATGCCGTGAATCCGACGCTGCAAATCCCCAACATCGGCGACAACGCGTTGCACATCCTTTCCCCCAACGTGCTCGAACTCGTCCGCATCAACACCCAGCAACCGACCGCAACGAACGTGGACTCGTGGGATTGGGTGGACAACAACGGAAACTTTGTGGGAACGAATTTTTCGAGCGTCCAGGTGGTCGTCAACGGCCAGACCAACAGCGCGACTGTCATCGGCTTCAAGCGCCGCCCGCTCTACGCGCCGCAAGCCGCGTGGGATTTGCGCATCGCCAACAGCCTTTATCTCCAGCTCACCAATCCCATCCTCGACGGCCAATCCGTCCAGGTCATCAACGACGGCACGGTTTGGCCAACGAACATGATTTTTTCGGCGAGCATGGATCCATTGCGTTACACGCCTGCGATTCACGTCAACCAGGAAGGTTACGTGCCGGCGTTTCCCAAGAAAGCCATCGTCGGTTACTACACCGGCAGCGCGGGCGAATTGCCCATCCCGACGAACACATTTTTGCTCGTCGACGCGCTAAGCGGCGCGACGGTTTATCAAGGCACGCTCACGTTGCGTCCGGACATCGGCTACACCTACACGCCGACCCCGTATCAAACCGTTTACCAGGCGGACTTCAGCAGCTTCACCACGCCGGGATCGTATCGCGTGGTCGTGCCCGGCATGGGCGGCTCGCTGCCGTTCCGCATTGATGACGGCATAGCGATGGATTTCGCGCGCACGTACGCACTGGGAATTTTCGAGCAGCGCAGCGGCTTCAATGTTGCCATGCCGTTTACGCGATTCACGCACGCCATCGATCACACCGCCCCGGCAACCGTGCCGACCAACGCCGCCGATCCGTTCGTGTTCACCTGGACAACCATTTCGAATTACGCCAGCACGGTGAATCCAGACAATCCCCCGCAAATGGCGCCGCTGCTGACGAGTCCCTCCGCGCAGCTCTATCCTTTCGTGAATCCCGGACCGCTGGATGTCTCCGGCGGGCATTTCGAAGCGGGCGATTACAACCGCGTCACCTACAATTCCGCCCAACTGATTCATGTGCTCGTCTTCGCGCTGGATTCACTCCCCGGCGTGGCCGCGTTGGATAATCTCGGCATTCCCGAAAGCGCCGATGGCATCAGCGATGTGATGCAGGAGGCGAAATGGGAGGCGGATTTCCTCGCGAAGATGCAGGACACCGACGGCGGATTTTATTACTCCGTCTATCCGATCGATCGCGAATATGAATACGACGTGCTGCCTGAAAACGGCGACCCGCAAGTCGTCTGGCCGAAAAACACCGTTTCCACCGCCGCCGCCGTCGCCGCGCTGGCGCAATGCGCCTCATCACCACACTTCAAGCAAACCTATCCCCAGGCCGCCACGAATTATCTGGCCAAGGCCCTCAAGGGCTGGCAGTTCCTGACGAACGCCATCGCCACCTACGGCTCCGCCGGCGCCTACCAGGACATCCAGCATTTTGGCGATGATTTCACCGACCAGGACGAACTCGCCTGGGCCGCGTGCGAATTGTATCTCGCCACCGGCGATCCGCGGTATCAACAAAAGCTTTTCCAATTATTCCCGGATCCAACCGATCCCGCGACGATGGAATGGGGTTGGTGGCGGATGTATGCGTGTTACGGAAACGCCATTCGCGACTACGCCATGGCCGTGCGCAGCGGGCGGTTGTCCGCCGCGCAATTGGACACGAACTACCTCGCCAAATGCATCACCACCATCACGAATTGCGGGAACGACAACCTGCTCTGGTCGCAGCAAACCGCCTACGGCAGCAGCCTGCCCACGGACACCAAGCACGCGCGCAGCGCCGGATGGTATTTTTCACCCGTGCAGGCGTTCGACATCGTCGTCGCTCAGCAGTTCAATCCCAACCCGGCCTACATGGATGCCATTCTCATGAATTTGAATTACGAAGGCGGCTGCAATCCCATCAACACGACTTACATCACCGGCCTCGGCTGGAAACGCCAGCGCGAAGTCGTGGATCAATATTCGGAAAACGACTGGCACACGCTGCCCAAGGACGGCGTACCCATCAGCAACATGCAGGAAGGATTCGTGTGGACCTTCACTTACGGTTACGCTCTCACACCGCTTTGTTTTCCGACTGATGGCACGCAGACCGCGCCCTATCCCCTTTACGATCGCTGGGCCGATTTCTTCAACGTGACCACGGAGGCATCCACCACCGACACCGCGCGCAGCTTCGCCGTCGCCGCGTGGCTCGCGGGGCAAACTTCCCTGGCCACGCAACCCTGGCGTTTCACCAACGCCACCATCCTTGCGCCAACCGGGCCGAAACTCCCCGGCCAGCCGCTGACGGTTTCATTGCAGGTGGCGGATACGAATTTGAACGGCGCGAAAATTGTCTGGGAAGGACTCGCGCAGGACCCGACGTTCGGGGGACTGAGTTACACCTTCACGCCCACGTCGCAGGAAGGGCCGTGCTGGCTGGAAGCGGAAGTGCAATGGCCCGATGGCCGCCGCGCGTTTGCAACCAACTCGATCATCGTGAGCACCAACGCTCCGCCGCAATTGAGAGTGCCGAACATCTCGTTGGGAGGGTTCTCGTTCCAACTGGCCGGCGCGCCGCTGGGGACGTATGTCATTCAGGCTTCCACCGATTTAAAAAACTGGCAGCCCGTTCTCACGAACTCACTGCCGGTCGGTGGATTGCTGCAAATCGGCGATCCACTGGGCGCCGCGTTCCCGCGCCGATATTATCGCGCCGTGAAGGCACCGTGAGCGAACCAGGGAGCGCCGGCGTCTCGCCGGCGAGGTTGCCAGGCTCCAAAGGCTCACAGAAAGAAAACATCCTTCGTCGCGAAGCGACTCCGAACATCAGCCAGCCACAAAGTGGCTGGAATCACAGGCAAAGATAACACGTCCTGTAGGGACGGTGGAATGATTTCCTTTGTCGCTCCGCGACACCCGTAAGGTTTCCGCAAGCCAGGCCGGGTCAATTCGTGTTGATCCTCTTGCCGTAATGAAAACCGGTCTCGTCCTCGTAGCCCGGCGGCGCAATCGAATCAATCATCGCCTGCCAAATCCTGGAAAGGCGGGACAAGTAACTCTGCCGCCCGATGCTCTTGCACACTGAAGAAGGACGTTTTCTTTTCGTCGAATCCGGCGGAATATGACGGCTGCTTGTCATGCGCCGAATATGGCGCTGACGCCCCAAAAAGCTTAACCTCCCTTGTCAACCATTTTACAAAATTTGCGCGCGTGGCCGCCCCGGCGTCACGATTTGTGCCGGCCCAACAGCTTCATGACTTCGGCGTGCGCAATCACCACATCCGGATCGCGTTGCAACGCATCGTAATAATGATGCGCAAATCCCTCGCCGATCTCAGACGGCGTCAGCAGCAGATTCGCCTCCTTGACCGCGGCATCAACGGCCGCTTCGGTCAACGGCTCCTTCGAGTCCAGCGCTTCATCCATGGACACGATCAATTGGGAAAGCGGCTGCAGCCAGGCAAACCAGGGGTCGGTGGTCAGCAATTGCAGAAATTGGCTCGGCGAGCGAATGGTGCCTACGGTCTGTTCGTAGGTGACCCGCTCTGAATCCACGAGGGTCTTGTGCAAACCCAGCAACGCGTGCCGAAACTCTTCGAGGCGCTCTTTAATCGGGACTGTCATTACTTCTCAACGTCGCCGTTTTTTTCTTCGAGTCAACCGCACACGCAACCCACGCCAAAGGCACAACCCCCTTGGGGAACCCATCAGTTCGCCACGTGACCGGTAAGGCCAGCCTTCTGCAGCGCATCCATGACGTCCTTATCATTGAAGTCGCCGGTGACCGTAAAGCTCTTTGCGCCTTTTTCCGCCGTGTTCCCGGTCACGCCCGGGACACTGCTCAGCGCCGTGTTGACCGACTTCACGCATTTGCCGCAGCAAAGATGCACGTCCTCAATTTTAAGAGATTTCACCTTCTCACCTTTGGCGCCGGTGTCGGCGTTCACTTTGACCGCAGGATCGCTGCTCATGCCGTAATAACCGGCGGCGGTCAGCGCATCCACGGCCTTTTGAACCGTGGCCGTGTCCGGGCCCGTCAGAGTAACGGTGTGGTCGTCCATATTGGAGTCAGCCTTGACGCCGCCCACCGCGCTGACGGCTTTGGTAACGCCTTTGACGCAGCTTTGGCAGCACAGATGAACATCGGTGAGTTTGACCGTGGCATCGGCATGGGCAGAAAAGGAAACAGCAAGAGCAAGAGCGAGGGATGCAAAGATCGTTTTCATAAGAGCTGGATTTAGAAGGCTGATACCCGCAAAGAGATGTTCCGTCAACAAAGAAACGAACAAGCGAAGTTTTCCCTCTTGACCATTCGCCCCCGCACGGGCATTGTCACATCCGTTCATGCAACATATCACGATAACTTATTGCCAAAAGCGCTCCGGAGGTATCGTCGTCGCATGGTGCGGTCGCCGCGGCTGCGATAAGATGCCGGGAAGCAGGCAGGAGGGACCAAGCTAGCTCAAACAAACAAGATTTCCCAACCCTGCTTGCCGAACGGTGAGCAGGGTTTTTTATTTCCCATGAATGCCACAACGCAAACGACGCCTGAACCGGCAATCGCGCCGCGGGAAACATTGCTGTCGAGCCTGCGCGCCCTGCCCCGCGCTGCGTGGATCCTTTTCTTCGGCACATTCCTGAACAAGTTTGGCGGTTTCGTGGTACCGTTCCTGACACTGTATCTGACCACCACCGGCTACAGCGTCAGCCAGGCGGGATTCGCCGTGAGCGCCTACGGCCTGGGGAACCTCGGAGCGTCGCTGCTCGGAGGCCATCTCGCGGACAAACTCGGCCGGCGCCAAACCATCCTGCTCTCGATGTTTTCCGGCGCGGCGACGATGCTGCTGCTCTCGCAAGCACACGCCTTCGCGCTGATTCTCGTGCTGGTCGTGTTGACGGGGCTGACGAATGAATTTTATCGTCCCGCCAGCCAGGCGCTGCTGGCCGACATCGTTCCGCCGGCACAACGCATCACCGCCTTCTCGGCGTTACGTGTCTCGTTCAACGCCGGCTTCGCGTTTGGCCCGGCCACGGCGGGCCTGCTGGCCGCGTACGGATATCTCTGGCTTTTTGCGGGCGACGCGGCGACCTCCGTGCTTTATGGATTGGTGGCCATGTTCGCGCTGCCGCGCGGCTCCGCCAGCGTGCAAAAAAACGCCAGTTGGAGCGAAGCGCTGAAAGTGCTGCGGCACGACCGCCAGCTGCATCAATTGCTGCTCGCGAATTTTGCAATCGGACTGATGTTCTTCCAGGTCGGCTCAACCTTCGGCCTGCACATCACGCATCTGGGATTTGCACCGGCCGTCTACGGCGTCATCGTTTCGCTCAACGGCGCGCTCATCGTCTTCTGCGAATTGCCGCTCACGCGATTGACCCGGCGCTTTCCCGCGCGGCGCGTGATGGCGGTGGGTTACCTCGTGTGCGCCTGCGGCTACGCCCTGAACGCCTTCGCACACACCATTCCTGCGCTCGCCCTGTGCATGCTGATTTTTACTCTTGGCGAAATGATCACTCTCCCCACCGCCGTGACACACCTCGCCAACCTCGCACCATCCGACATGCGGGGCCGTTACATGGGCGTGAACGGGCTGACCTGGGCAATGGCGCTGATTATCGGGCCGGCGGCGGGAATGAAGTTGTTCTCCTCGTCACCCAACGCCTATTGGATCACCTGCGCCGCGATTGGCGTCTTCGCCGCGGCGATTATCTCGCGGTCATTGAGCCCCGGCCCTGCCGATGCCAGGGCAAAAATGTAGCGGAGCGCCAGCACCCCTACGAACCGACGCTCCGCATGTATGCGCAATCTCCCGGGAGACCACGCAAATGGCTAAATTTTGTTCAACAATAGTTGGATTGCAGGGGTTGGCAAGATTTTTAAGGCGCGGTGAGAATCCTATAGAATTGCATCGATCCGGCGGCGTTTGTATCCGTGAATGTGAAGGGAACTGAACTGTTCGTGAACAGGCTTTGCCAGTCGCTTAAGTTGCTGGAAACCTGGATGATGTAACTCGGCCCGGAATCGCCGTTAATCGTCATGGAGAACTGCCCGTTGGAGAATCCCGGCGCGCTCGCCGTCGGCTGCGCCAGCGGGACCACAATCACCGAAAACGAATTCGTCGCACTCAGGTTCGGCGAACCATCATCTGTCACCGCAATGCTTACCGTGTTCGTCGTGCCTGAGCTGGACAACGGTGGGCGCCACGTAAAAATACCCGTCGTCGGATCCACGCTGCCGGGACCGGAAACCAGACTGTAACTCAGGGTCTGCGGCGGCACATCCGGGTCGGTCGCCGCGTTGGTAACACTTAATGTGACATCCACGCCAGCCATCTGGTCTGCGACCGGCGCGAGCGTCGGGGCCGTATTGCCGACCGTGAGCGTCGCGGCAGAACTCGTCACCACGCCCGCGGCATTCGAAACAATCACGGAATAGCCCGCGGCATCATTCACGTTCGCGTTGTTGATGACCAGCGTGGGGCTCGTCGCGCCGTCGATGTTCGTGTTGTTCTTCTGCCACTGATACGTCGGATCGGAGATGCCCGTCGCGACCACCGTGAACGTCGCCGTCGCACCGCCGGCCACGCTTTGGCTGGCCGGATTGCTCAGGATATTCGGCGCGAGTTGCGGCGCCCAGCCGTTCAACCAGACAGTCGCATTTTCCGCCGCCAACAGCCGCGAATCGCCGTCGTCCAATTGCGTGAAGCTGAGGAACGGCGACTTCGTGTTGTCCAACGCAATCGTGTTATCCAGATTGCTGCAGCCATGCTCCCACAAAAGCTGGGTCGTCTGCGCCGTGCTGTCCGCGTTCGTGTAGCAGTTGAGATCGATGCTGCAATTGATCCACGCGGCCAGGCCGTTCGGCTGGCCGTTGTGGTCGGACATCGAGCAATTCGTGACGCCCGCCGCGCGGGTGAGCGTGCATTCCACAAACGAGAAACCATTGCTCACCAGCAAGCCGGAATAACCCGGCCAGTTGCCCGTGGCGCCGTTCACCGTGCGCGGCGCGGCCAGGTTCGGCGTGCCCGTGCCGCCAATCGTCCGGATTTCACAATTCGTGGCGAAGAGAACGCCGCCGCCCCACACATAGTCAAAGTTACCCTGAATCAGGCTGTTGTAGAAATAGGCCGTCGAGGTGCCCGAATTGATGAGAATCGTGTCCTGGCGGCTGTCGACTTCCGCATTGTTCAGAATGAAACGCACGCCCGCCGCGTCCACCATCAACACTTCAGCCTGCGAACCGCCCTGCGGCGTGGTATTGACAAGCGTCATGTTTTCCACGGCCACATCGGCTGCATTCACGTGGAACGACATGCGGGTGCCGGTGCCGCCATTCATATTATTGTTGTTGGGATAACCGACAATCGTGCCCGCGCGGCTCTGGCCGCGGATGGTCACGTTGGTCTTGATCACGTTCACAATTTCAAAATAGTTGCCGTTGCGGACGTTGATCACTCGGCGCACCGGACCGTTGGTTGCCAGGCTGTCCAACGCGCCCTGCACCGTCACGAAGTCCGCGCTGCCGTCCGACGCCACCACCGGATTCGCCGGATCCACCGGCCCCGTCACCTTGGTTGTGAACTGCCATACACTCGAGTCGCTGATGCCGCCGAAGAACGCTCCCGCGCTGTCCTTGAAGGCGCCGTCATCAATCGTCACGTAATAAGTCTGGTTCGACGTCAGCACGCCGAGATGCGGATAGATCGTTGCCGTGTTGTTTGTGATGGTCACCGGGAAGGAACTGAGGCTCAAGCCGGCGATGGTGCGGACCTGCGGACTGCCCAAAGTCAGATCCAGTGTGTCCACCGGTGTGGCGGAATTCGTGGCGTTGAAGATCTTGATCTTACCGAGATTGTTCAGCGTCGGCGCCTGGTCGAAGGTGATGCTCAAAGGCGTATCATAACAGATGCCGGTCGCGTCATTGGCCGGGCTGGTGGAAACCACTCCCATGCTCGAATTCACCGTCAACGTCGCATTGCTGCTGGTCACCGAATTCGCCGCATTTTGCACCGTCACCGAATACGTCGCCGTGTCCGACGGGGTCGTGCTGGCGATCACGAAGGTCGCGTTCGTGGCCGTGTTGTTCGCGCTGGCGAGAATGGGATTGCCATTCTTGAACCATTGATACGTCGGAGCCGGCACGCCGCCTGCAACCACCGTGAACGACGCCGGTTGCCCGTTCGTCACCACGAGATTTACCGGCTGATTCGTGATGACCGGTGACACAATCACAGTCAGGTTCATGCTGTTCGTCACCGCGCCAGCGCTGTTGCTCGCAATCAAAAAGTAAGTCCCCTGGTCGGAAGGATACTGCACATTGGTGATGTTCAACGTGCTCGTCATGCTTCCCGCGATGATGGAACCATCCACCTGCGGGCCATCGACGAGATTCGTCCCGGCAAATTGCCACTGCACCACCGGCACCGGCGAACCCGAAACCGACGCGCCGATCGTCGCCACTGTTCCAGCCGTGTTAGTCTGGTCAGTCAATCCCGAGATGTTCGGAAGAATCGAGCCGCTGGAAATAATTACCTGCGCCACCGCGCTGGTATCGGAGCCGTAAGCATTGGCGATGACAACAAAATAGCCGCCACTGTCACCCAACTGCGCGTTCCCCACCGTCAGGACACTCATGCCGCTGCCGGAAATCGTGGAACTGCCGCTCGGTCCTGGGTTGCTGTCTGACAGAAGATTCGTGGCAACGCCATTGGTGTAATACCACTGATAGGTCTGCGGAAGGTTGCCGGTATTTGTCACACCCAAAACCACCGAGCTTCCCGGCGCGCCGCTGAAGGGCTGCGGGTCATCCGTAACCACCGGCGCCGGACTGACCGGCAGATAGAGATCGATCGAATTGTTGCCAACGTTGTTGGACAGGAACGCGCCCGGGGCGGCATCAGGAACGTTGGTCAGCCCAAAATCAAAACCGGCGCCGCCAAGAGACGTGTATTTGATGAGCGGAATCTGGACCGGGTAAGTCGGAAAAACCGGAACCGACGCCAATTCGACGAAATTCGAGGTGCCCCCCGTATTTAAATTCTGAACCAGTTCCTTGGTCGACGTATCCGTCACCGCCAGATTCAACACGGAATTGGTGATCGTCATCAGGAAAAGGCCGTTGGCATTCGTCGCAATGCTATTCGTGACGACCAACCGGGCGCCGCTCATGTTGATATTGTTGGTAATGCTCACAGCGCCAACGGAGATATTATTCGCATACACCGATCCGTTGAGGATGTTCAACGTGCCGTTCGCCAGCGTGGCCGGCGCGGCCGTGAGCGTCGTGTGGCCCAATTCCACGTCGTTGTTAACCTTCAGAACGGCGTTCGGGCCCTTTACATTCATTGTTCCCGAGGCAACGCCTTGAGAAGTCCCGGTGGTGGTTCCCTGATAAGCGATGTTGAGAGTATTGACATCCACCGTGCCCGAGGAAAACGTGAAGGAACCGTTTGCCTGCTGGTTGGCAGTGATGGTTCGGTCGCGACCCAAAATGAGGTTATCCACCAGGATGTCCACCGAGCCGTTGCTGAAATCCACCTTGCCAAAGCATTGCGCGCTGGAACCGCCGCTGGTCGCGGTGTCGCCCACGCCCCAGAGCGTGATGCGGCTGCCCGGACCGTTGATGCCGCGGAAATAAGCCCTCGGCGAGCTGTTGGTGAATGCCGGCGCAAACGCCATCGTGCATAACGTGGAGGCCGAGCCGCCCGCTTTGATGCCACCAATGCCGATGCTGTCCGTGAAAATGGCGTTGGTGAGGCCGAGCAGGAAAGCATTAATGCCGCCCAGCGTCGACGAACTGCCTTCGCCGAGTTGAATCGCGTTGGTGATGTTAATCGTGTAAGGCGAGGAATAATTTCCCACCCACGCCGTGTTGATCACATTCGTCCGCGCCAGGATCAGGGAACCCTGCGCGGCGCTCGTGCCCACACCGAAAAAGAAATCGCCGATCGCGATGTTTTTTACGTTGGCCGTGAACGTGTCGAGATTGGTCAGGTTTATCGTTGCCAGCGCGGAACTGCCCCCGGATTGGGTGACGGAAATGGTGCCGTTGGTGTTGTTGACGTTTAACGCCGCGCCCGGCCCGGTAACACTGCCGACAATGCTCGCACTCCCCCCAGCCACCGCCGTGCCCGCAAACAGAACCGTGCCGAAGGGCCCGGTATTGTTCGTCACATTCAGCGTCACACCCGGGGCTATCAAGATGTTCTGGCTGGAACCGCTGACGGTGTTCGTGAATTGCAACGTTCCAATATAACCGCCGAAATTTCCACTCGTGCCGTCCACCACGTTGCTGATCGCGCCAAACGTAGTGCTGGCGCCCATATTGCCAAAGAGCACGTCATCGTCTCCATCGGGCACACCGCCCGTGCCACTGCCGCCGCTCCAATTCCCGCCCGTGGACCAGTTCGTGTCCGTGCCGCTCGCGCCCGTCCAGACAGCAGGCGCCGCCGCCGCCGGCCTTTCGGAGCAAAACAACGTTAACATCACAAAAGCCGCTCCGGCGCTGGAGACAGCAAGACAACTAAGGGGAGTCTTCTTCATGAGTTTTTGCGTGTTCAGCTTCTGAGGCCCTTTGGAATCAATTGACGATTCGTCCCGAAAAAGTGAATTCGCGGTTCGCGTTCTTGTGCATCTCGCGATATTCGCGCGGCGAACAATCGCTCGCCTTCTTGAATGCCGCATTAAACCGGCTGATGGAGTTGAATCCCACCGTCAGCGCCACATCGACAATCTTTTTGTCCGTCGTCACGAGCAGCCGTTGCGCGTGGGAAATGCGATGATGCGTCACGCAATCAATCAACGTCGTTCCGAGCGTCCGCCGGAACAAATTCATGGCATAATGCGGATGCAGGCCGACGGATTGGCTGACGAGCTCGACCGTGACCTGCCGAGTGTAATTCTGCGCAATGTACGAAACCATCTGCCCCACATGCCTCACCTGGCCGGTGCCAAGTGGCGTCGAGGCGCCGCCATCTTTTCGCGAACCAGCCTCATCCGGTATCGCCATCGCGAGCCGCAGCAGCCGGGCCTCCAGTTCAAGCTGCGTCATCCGATGCGCCGCCGACTGGCCGGACTCGATATTGCTCACCCAGCGGTAAAATTGCTTCACGTCCACCTGCGGATCCGGCGTGGGATCCACGGCCACTTCACCATGCAGAACCGACCGGACAAAATTCCCCGGAAAACCGCATTGCAGGAACCACGTCAGCGGAATTTTAATCACAAAATATTCCGCCGGACTCGCCGAACGCACGATTTGGTGCGGCGCCGCCGCCCAAAACAACGCCAGCCGGCCGGGCTCAAAGGTGATCGATTCGCCGCCAAACAGATACGTCAGCGATCCGCTCTTGATCAGGTGCAACTCGATTTCATTGCAGCGATTCGGATCGTTGGGCGGCGCCGGACTGCGGCGTTCGCAGGCAAAATTGTGCGGAGTGAAATCACGCGGCCTTGGATTGAACTCAACAATGTTGAATCTCGGGGAGAGATTCGTAACTAAAAGATTCTTAACCATCAAACCAACCATACGCCTCCGCCGCCCCTCGAAACAATTGCCCTCAAGTCAATCCGCCGCCTATGTCTTAAGTCATAGGCAAAAATTAGCGGAAGTTATGAAGAAATCCGGCCCCTACTCCAAATGAATAATCCCTCGCTTGATCGCCGTCGTCACCGCCTGCGTGCGATCCGACGCGTGCAGCTTGTTCAAAATATTCGTCACGTGCGCCTTCACCGTGCCTTCGGTGATGCCCAACTCATTCCCAATTTCCTTGTTGCTCATCCCCTTCGCAATTTTTTGCAGCACGATCAACTCGCGGTCCGTCGGCACCGCCTGGCGCAAGCGTTCAGCCAGCCTGTCCGAAATTCCCGGAGGAAAATAATTGTGCCC
>Ga0335085_10001734_pt1 | contig 44117 bp, 35 predicted proteins | sample Lox_Sample_45_FD_206712 | JGI IMG/M metagenome (GOLD analysis project Ga0335085, IMG submission 206712) | Soil microbial communities from Loxahatchee National Wildlife Refuge, Florida, United States - Lox_Sample_4.5 | ecosystem: Environmental > Terrestrial > Soil > Wetlands | place: USA... | reverse complement strand
AAGCTCTCGACAACCTCCTTGAAGGCGTCGGCCTGAAAGCCGCATGATGCTTACTCGACACGAGAAACGAAAATGACAACAAAAGCGTCAACAAAGTTCACGTTTTCTCCGCCATAACGGACTAACTATACGAGGCCGCGCCGGCAGAAACCGCACGCCGCTACCATTACCAAATGCAGCGGGCACTTCCTTCGCGCCGACGCGTTGCTGGAGGAGTGGGAACCCGAAAGTGAGCAAATTATGCGCACTCGCCCGCGCGCTTCTCCGCTTCACGGGTAATTCACAGGCTAACCTCAAGAAAACACTAGCTAAGATATTCCATCTCAGATTTCCCTCCGGTACCCACTTTCTCACCTCGATTTGAGAATAATAAAGATGGGAGGTCTGGATTTTGTGGCGCTGTTGGCTTGATCCGCGGGGAAAAGGGTTGAAGAGTGGACCCGAACGAACCCAAAAGGCCTAACATCCACCGCAGCGTGGGTTTAGGCCATGAAAAATGGCTTAATTTTGAAACTTTCGAGGGGTACGAACCCAATTTATTAAGTCATTTAATATCCATCTATTACGACTACATTTGTGGATTTTATAGAATTTTTCGTCTAAGGCATGCAACAGGCTGTGGAAACCTGTTCTGGATGAGCGGCAGGGTATACCTTACCGGCAAGGATTGTGACAAGATAACCAATGAGATAACGTGGCTTCGGCAGGCCGGGAATTCCCAAAGACTGCCGAGGGCGAGTGCCTGAGGCCCTTGTGGCAACGGGTCCAGATCGTTAAAATTGTTTCCGTGGTGTCATGCTTCTCTCAATCCGAGCGCCAGCCCGCGTATACAATCCCGGAAGGCCGAAGGGCTGGCCGGGGACAAGTTTTCGCGTCTTCAATACAGCGTGGTGTTCGGCCAGGACTACTACCGGCCCGGGCGTTGCGGTCATTTCCAGCTCTACTGCCAGTTCTTCTGGTGGTCATGCTGCCACCGGTTCTGGCACCGTGCCACGCGGCGCGGGTTGGTTTCGAACCGTCTCCAACCAATGGGGCGCAGGAGGCGCCCAATTCGAAAGCGGGCGGCAAACACGAGACGCGTGAGGTGAGTGGACTGGTGCTCGGGGTGGAAGCCAACCGGATTACGCTGCAGGCCAAAGACGGGCGAACGCTGACGCTGACTACCTTCGAGGATTACAGCGACAGGGTAACGATTGGAGCCGAGGTGCGCGCAACCTATTACCCGCAGGACAGCGGCGACAGCGTGTTGAAGTCGCTGGATTTCCCTGCTGCAAGTTCGTTTGTCCCGGTGGGCAATATCCAGAGCCACGTCCATCGCGTCGCTCTGATGCCGTCGTCTCAAGTACCGGATGCGGATGGCCTGTTCGAGAGCATGAGGGAATACCTGCACACGAATTTCGGCTGGTATGTTGCGCCGCAATATTTGGCCGACGAGGTTCGAAAAGGGGCTGGACATGGGGGCTCGACACTCGACGCCATGGATCCGGCCAGCGGCAAGTTCGATCTCTCGAAGTATCTCGGTGAGTCCCAAGGCATCGTTCCCCAAGTGGCGTCTGGGACTCGTTCGGATGCCGTGTTGGAGGTCAATGTCAGCCAGGTGGAGGCGCCGGTAAACCGTATGGTGGCTTCCTGGGACGGCGTTGAGGAGCCCGTATCCGGGGCCGCCGCTCGGACTCTGGCCAAGTTTACATTGTTTTCGCACAAGGGCGAGGTTCCGGCTGCGACGGTCGAGCTGAAACTCTGGGATGCCACGGGAAAGCTGCTCTGGCGAAACCGGCGAGGCTTGGCCGTGCTGGAGGTGCTCGAGGGAAAATCCAACCACTTGCGCCAGCGCCCGCTCCCCGAATTTCTCATGAACACGCAGGCGGTACAGGCATGGATGGCCGCGACTTTCAAATCAATGGGCGCCGGCCCGACGCCCGGCGCACAGGCCGGCCCATGAGCGATCTTGGCTTCCCTGCCTCACTGCTGCCTCATGCCCACGCCAAACTGATTTCCCGCTCGCACCATTTTTCCGTTTGCGATCGTGAGGTCCAGCATCTTCTCGCTTTGCACTTGGCGCCCCGTCTCATCTTGAAGCGTGGCCACAATCTTTTTCGTAGCTGCATCGATGATCTCCCCGGTGGAGGAGAAGGCGAATCGGCCGTCCATGCTGAAACTGATCCAGCCCGGCATGTCGCGCAGCTTGATGCTGACGGTCTGTCGCGGCGGCATCACCAAAGTGTCGAACACGTGAATGGAATTGTTGGCTCCGTCAGCCACCCACAACTCCCTTTCGTCAGGGGTCAGGGCGATGCCGTGACTCGGGCATCCGTGGCGCTTCACGGGACCCTGCGAGTATCCCTGAACTTCAACCCGATAGAGCTTTCGGCCCGTCATCAAGTCGCCAACTTCAAATCCCAGCAAGCCATCAAGGTTGACGAAGCAAAGCGTGCCAGCTCCATTCACGGTGAAAGGCCTGATGAAATTTGAAAACGGTCCGACAGTGTTCAACACTTTGCGATCGCGCGTGTCAACCACCAGCAGATTCGGCGACTTGAGGCCGGCCAAGTACACCTTGGTGCCATCGAGCGAGCAGATTGTATTGTGCGAACCAGACTTGGACTCGATCTGCGCCACCACATCCCCATTCATCGCATCCACCACATGCCAGAGGCTGCCTTCGAGCTGCGGCACGTAGAGCGTCTTGCCGTCCGGGGAGATCGCCGGCCGGTCGCACCCGCCTTCGTACGAGTTGTCCCAGAGTTGCCGGCCCGTGACAGCATCGAGAGCCATCATCCGGGTGAGATTGGTCGCGTAGACTCGCCCCGTCGCGGCGCTGGCCGCGATGCCCTTCACGTTTTCGGGCTGTGTCCCGGGCGCCACCGGCCAGGTGGGGATGCGCCTGACGAAGCGAAATCCGTGGTCGATGTCGAACACCAGGATGCCCACGCCGCCGTATTGGGTGTAATTGCGAATTCCGGGGCTGGCGACGTAAAGCAAATACTGCTCTCCGGTAGACGGACTCTTGCCGCAAAGCAGAGAAGCCGCGCAGAGCACAAGAGGGAGGGCATTTGCGATTGATCGGAGCTTGATTCCACTCATTTTGGGGTCTATCCTCTCCGAAGGATTCCGACTCGGCTGCGCCCGGCTCGCACAATCGCGCGGACGGTAACCGGACGCCTTGGGGTCAGGCACAAGAAAGGATACTCCATGCAAATCCCATGCGCACTTCCTGTCTTTGGCACGAGCTTGAAGGATCTTGTCGAAGTGGTGGGACTGACCGCAGCAATGCTCGCCGCCCCCAAACACGAAGGTAGTGGTGCAGTTTGACGTAAGGGCGGCCCTTGTGGCCGCCCAAATGACAGAACCGATTCGAAATTGGCGGCCACACGGGCCGCCCCTACGTCAAACGAAGTAACTGTTGCACGCCGGGCCCGATTCGGTGACAATAGAGTCGGTGGGACAGTCGCCGGGCTGACGTCGACGAAGTCCTGCGGCTTGAGGGAGTATTCTTGACTCCGGGCAGCGAGTCTTTTCCAACCTATAGTCTCCTCGAAGACAAATTCCGCGACCATTGCGGCATCTTCGGCGTTTACGGAAACGCCGAGGCGGCCAAGCTCACTTATCTTGGCCTTTACGCCCTGCAGCACCGCGGCCAGGAGAGCGCCGGAATTGCCGTTGCCGACCGCGAAAGGATCACGTGTCATAAGGGCATGGGACACGTGGCCGAGGTGTTTAACCAGCGCGTCTTGGAAGGGCTGGATGGCCACGCGGCCATTGGTCACACCCGCTACTCCACCGCCGGCGATACGGACCTGAAAAACGCCCAGCCCTTGGTGGTGAGCTGCCAGAAGGGCGAAGTGGCGCTGGCCCACAACGGGAACCTGGTGAACGCGGCGGCGCTGCGGCGTGAACTGGAGACCAAGGGCGATATTTTCCAGACGACGAGTGACACGGAACTGTTTGTCCATTACTTCGCGCGCTCCAAGCAGACCGGCGTGCCCGAAGCGGTGGCGGATGCGCTGGATCGCGTGGACGGTGCCTACTCGCTGGTGATGCTTTTTAAGAACTCGGTCTACGGCATTCGAGATCCGCGGGGCTTCCGCCCGCTCTCGCTCGGCCGTTTGGGCGAACCTCCCGATCAGGCTTGGGTGCTGGCGTCGGAAACCTGTGCCTTTGACCTGATTGGCGCCACCTACGAGCGTGAAGTGCAGCCGGGTGAAATGGTGATTCTCGACGGGCGAGGCCCAACTTTTCTGCGCTACGCGCCTCCGCAGCCGCGGCAGTGCATCTTCGAGCATGTGTATTTCTCGCGGCCCGATAGCATGGTGTTCGGACGCAGCGTACAGGCCAGCCGTGAAATGCTGGGCCGGTACCTGGCTCGGGAGCATCCGGCGGAGGCGGATCTGGTAGTCCCTGTGCCCGATTCGGGTGTGGCGGCGGCCACGGGATATGCCGAAGAATCAGGCATTCCCCTGAAGTTTGGACTGATCCGCAACCATTACGTAGGGCGCACTTTTATTGAGCCGGCGCAGGCCATCCGGGATTTCGGCGTGCGGCTGAAACTGAACCCGGTGCGAAACCTTTTGGATGGCAAGCGCGTAGTACTGGTGGATGACTCGATCATCCGCGGCACAACCAGCCGCAAGATCGTGCGCATCGTACGGGAGGCAGGGGCGCGCGAGGTACACGTGCGGATCAGTTGCCCGCCGACGGTGTCTCCTTGCTACTACGGCATTGACACGCCCACGCGCGCTGAGTTGATTGCGGCCACACACTCGCTTGATGGAATTCGTGAGTTTATCGGAGCGGATAGCTTGGGATACTTGCCCATCGAGCGTTTGCGGCAGGCCGTCGAAGATACACAAGGTCACTATTGCCTGGCTTGCTACACGGCCGAGTATCCGACGGCTGTCCAGGAGCAACTGATCGCGCTGCGAAATCGCGGCTGAACGGCGGGAGCAAGATATGGAAGAGAATCAACCCAAGGTCAACTTTACTCCTGAGGGTAGCGCTGCAGAAACGATTGGAGACGCGGCCGCAGGCGCACCTTCGGAGGCCGCAAGTGGGCCTGTGGCGGCGCCTGAGGCCACGGACGGATCAGAAGTGACGCCGCCGGCAGGAGTGACGGCGCCGACGCATGTCGTCAGCCGGGAGCGAGGCGACACCTGGTGGGACACGGTCCGATCACTCCTGGTAGTGCTGGCCGCGGTCCTTGGCATCCGTACGTTCGTGGCCGAGGCCACCGTGATTCCGACCGGTTCCATGGAGAGCACGATCCTCATCGGCGATCACGTCTTTCTGAACAAGCTTCTCTACGGCCCCGAGATCCCGTACACCTCGTGGCGCTTGCCGGTGCTGCGCCAGATTCATCGCGGCGATATCGTTGCCTTTCATTACCCCCGCAATCCTTCGGTGATGTTTGTGAAACGAGTGATTGCCCAGGCCGGCGACGTCGTGAAGATCGTCCACAAGCAAGTCTACGTGAACGGTAAGCCGCTCTATGAGCCGTATGTGCAGCTTGATCCCTCGAACATGATGCCGCTGGTGGTGAACTTTCCGCCTAGCATAGAAGAGGTGCAGACGATTCCGGCTTACGGCGGGCTCGATCCGGCCTGGGCGCGCGAAATGCCCAACTACATCAAGCCAGACGGACTGCACGTTCCTCAGGGCTGCTTCTTTGCCATGGGCGACAATCGCGACAATTCTCTTGATAGCCGCTTCTGGGGTTTTGTTCCTGATGAAAATGTGGTGGGCGAGCCGCTCTTCGTCTACTGGTCTTACGATGCGCCCACACCCGACTGGACGGCCGACGGCTTGACGGACCGGCTGCGCTTCGACGCCTCCATCATCGAAAATTTCCTCAGCAAGACCCGCTGGTCCCGCACCGGCAAAGTGTTTTAGTCGAAACGCGAAATCCGGAGCTCGAAACTCGGAATTCGAATCTCGCCCTGAACGAAATCTGGGTCCCGAGGTTCGGATTTCAAGTTTCGAATTTCAAGTTTGCGATTTCCACTTTCGAATTTCGAGTTTCGAATTTCGAGTTTCATCTTCCCGGCCGATTCCCCGCCCTATGCGTTACGAGGATGCCGGCGTTAACATTGACGCCGCCAATCGCGCCAAACGGCGCATCAAGCAGCTCGCACGCGGCACCTTCAACTCGCGCGTACTTCGCGACGTCGGCGCTTTCGGCGGCTTCTTCGCCCTAAGTGGCCTGCCCCGCGACGCGGTGCTTGTTTCCAGCGTAGACGGCGTCGGGACCAAGCTCAAGATCGCCTTCGCGATGGGCCGGCATTCCACGGTGGGCGCCGATCTTGTGAACCACTGCGTGAACGACATTGCAGTGCACGGAGCAGCCCCCCTTTTCTTTCTCGACTATCTCGCGACCGGACGGCTCAAACCCGAAGTCGTAACGGAGGTCGTTTCTGGAATTGCGCGCGCTTGCCGCGAAACTGGCTGTGCCTTGGTGGGCGGCGAAACTGCGGAAATGCCGGGCTTTTATCCCGACGAGGAATATGACGTCGCCGGCTGCATTGTGGGCTGGGTTCGACGTAGCCGCATTATCGACGGCAACGGAATTCGCGCGGGCGACGTCGTGCTGGGACTCCCGTCCGCCGGACTTCACACCAACGGGTATTCCCTGGCTCGCAGGGCGCTGCTTGAAGAAGGTGGTCTTAGGCTCGATCAGTTAATTCCTGAGCTCGGCCGCACCTTGGGTGAAGAGTTGTTGGCGCCGCACCGTTGCTACAGCGAGCTTATTGCGCCGCTGCTCCGAACCGTTCGATCAAATGGCGCGCGGGAGGGCCGCCGAACCGGATTGCTCAAGGGAATCGTGCACATCACGGGCGGCGGCCTTACGGAGAATCCGCCGCGCATTTTGCCAACCGGATGCCGGATGGAGATCCAACTTGGAAGCTGGCCGGTGCCACCTATTTTCGAGCTCATTGCCAGGTCGGGGCGCGTCCCGCAAGACGACATGCTGCGCACGTTTAACATGGGAGTAGGAATGATGCTGGTCGTCCGCGAACGTGATCTTGACGCTGTTTCACGCGTGCTTCGCAGACATCGGGAACCGTTCTGGCAGATTGGGCGAATCGCGCAGGGCCGGCGCGGAGTGAAGTACGTCTAGAATTATGAACGATGAATGATGAATGATGAATGATGAATAGGAACGCGCGTTTTTCATTTCGGAGGTGCCATGGATCGCAGTGCCGCTTGGGAGTTGCTGACCGAATATACCCAGAGCGAAAGTTTGCGCAAGCACGCGTTGGCCGTCGAAGCCTGTATGCGCGCCTACGCGCGGAAGTTTGGTGAGGATGAGAACCGCTGGGGCTCCACGGGGCTCATCCATGACTTCGATTATGAGAGATATCCTGACGCGCCTGATCATCCCCTGAAAGGCAGCGAAATTCTCAAGGACAAAGGCTGCGCGGAGGACATTCGCGTGGCGATCTTAGGACACGCCGATTACACCGGCGTGCCGCGCGAAACCCTTATGGCCAAGACCCTCTTCGCGTGTGATGAACTCGCTGGCTTCATCACCGCATGTTCGCTGGTGCGGCCGGAACGCATTCGATCTCTGGAAGCCAGGTCGGTGAGGAAGCGCATGAAGGACAAAGCGTTTGCGCGCTCGGTGAGCCGCGACGATATCACTCGTGGCGCCGAAGAACTCGGCGTTCCGCTTGATGAGCACATCGCCTTTTGCATTGAGGCCATGCGCGGCATTGCGGCTGAACTGGGCCTGGAGCCTGCGGCCGAATCGCAAGCGATCGCCCCGCCGGGCGCTACAGCGTGACCTTCTGAAGGTACTGAGCCACATCGGCATCCCAACCCAGTTGAGCCGCGATCTTTTGCCGCAGTGACTGCGCGCCCGAGGGCTCGCCATGCACCAGCCACACCTTGCGCGGCGCGTGCGGAAACTTGCCTAGCCACCTCAACATCTCGCCGTAATCGGCGTGGCCGCTGAAGTTTTCCATTGATTCAACATGAGCGCGCACCGGAACCATTTCGCCGTGAATCTTGATCGCGTGCACGCCGGACTGGATCGCCTGACCGCGCGTTCCCGGCGCCTGGAATCCCTCGAACAGGATGGTGTTACGCGCGTCGGGAAGGCAGCGCGCGAGGTGATGCAGCACGCGGCCTCCGGTTGCCATGCCGCTTGCCGAAATGATGATCATTGGCCGCCGGGCGTCGTTCAGCGACTTTGACTCGGCGACCGAGCGATCGAAGTGCACACCTTGGGGCGCGAAGGGTCTCACGCCCTGCGCCTCAAGCTGCTCCATCTCAAGATTGTGATCTTCGCGATGTCGGCGATAGATATCCGTGCAGTCGATGGCCATGGGACTGTCAACGTGGATGGGCATTCGGCGCAACCGGTTGCTATCGATCAGCTCGCGGAAGACGTAGAGCAGCTCTTGCGTGCGGCCGACGGCAAAGGCGGGGATCACCAGGCTGCCACCACGTGCTGCCGTGGTTTCAACGAGGTTGGCCAGGCGGGCGCGGTAATCATCTGACGGATGCAATCGGTCGCCATACGTGGACTCGCATAGCATCACGTAATCCCCGTCCAGTTCGGGGATCGCAGGCGGCCGAATCACCAGTTGCTGCTCGCGGCCCACATCTCCGGAGAAAAGAACGCGACGCACAGCGCCGTCTTCTCGAATCTCCACCAGGATGCAGCGCGCGCCCAGAATGTGGCCAACGCGAAAGTAGCGAAAGCTGAAATGCTCGGATAGTTCGACCTGTTTCGACTCATCAACCGCGCGAAAGCGCTGAAGCGAAGCCACGGCATCGTCATAGGTGTAAAGCGGCAGTGCGGGAGTGTGTCTGGAGAAACCTTTGCGATTGGCAAACGCCGCGTCTTCTTCCTGCAGGTGGCCGGAATCGGGCAGCAGCAAGTGCGCAAGATCTAGGGTGCCGCCGGTAGAGTAGATCTCGCCGCGAAATCCCTCTTTGATGAACCGCGGAATGTAGCCCGTGTGATCGAGGTGAGCGTGCGTCAGCACCAACCAGTGAATGCTTCCAGCATCGACCGGCAGCGGACTCCAGTTGCGCAACCGCAGCTCCTTTGAGCCCTCAAAGGTGCCGCAGTCGATCATCAACCGCTCGCCGCCCGCCTCAAGAACGTATCGCGAGCCCGTAACAGTGCCGGCGGCACCGAGAAAGGTTAGGGTTGCCATGTTTGCCTCGGCAGGTCGAACTCAGATTCTGTGACATATGGCCAAACTGCTGTTGAATCTCTCTAGCAGAGATCTAGAGTCGTATGGTGTGGGAACCTCGCCGCCGCCGTAGTAACAAAGGTAGAAGTTCTCCATCGGCCAGAGCGGAACGTGTACACCGGAAACCAATGCGTATGTGGACCGATCCGGAGGCCAGTAGGTGACTAGGAGCATCAATACGGCGAATTGCAGGGCAATCTTGTAACCGGCGTCGCTAGTGACCCGTGCGCTCTCTTCTCCGGGACGTGCCTCAGAGAAATGTGGCCAGGTATTCTTCTGCAAGTACGAGAACTTCCCGGTTGGCTTGTGCTGTTGCGCGAATACTCCTGTCCCGACGGGAACAGTCCTGTGATCCCTGAGATGCCGAAGGTGCGCAGGGTTTATCGGGTCATTTAGTGGTGTCGGGTAGCTCAGAACGTAAGCGGTTTTCGTCGCCCATGTTGATACCGTTGACCTCTCCGCATTCGTCAGCGCATGAACTGTGCGGGTGCCATCTAGTAGGGCAATGAGCAAAGACTTTGCTTCATTCTCCAGCCCGCACATCCACCCTCCGTAGCACGGCTCACAAACACGCCCCTCGACCATGCTCCGCGTCGCGATCGTGCGGTGATTCATGACTTCCGAGTTCTCACTCAGTGCGACGCCCTGGAAAAGCTCCTCTTCTCCAATCTCGAGGTGCTCCAGAAGCCATTGTGGGACCACATGCTCCTTCGCGCGATTCTCCCCAGTCAGTTCAACATCGCAGAATATGCACCGGCGCGCTGTCATTGTTTGTGTTTCTTCCTCAACCTGCAATAGGAGCAATCGGAGCCAAGCCCGTGCCCGTCGTCAGATGGGCTATCAGTTCTGAAGTCGCACGCGAGGGCCTACCGGGCCCATCAGCGATTGCGCTTCCGCCGTTTTCGTGAGGCTCTTTCCGCTCCCTGCCTCATCTTCTTTACCCAAGCCGCCGCACCTCCTGCCGCGTCAATTTCAGGGTGATCGTCTGGATTCCAAAGTGGCGTCTTGCTTCTGAGGAACTCGAGCAGTCTGCGCTGTTTCTCTCCCAGATGGACAGCATCGGCAGGCTGGTCACAGGCAGTTTGATTTTCCTCGGTGAACACTGCAACTCCTACGCACGCGCTTAGCGTGACTGACAGCAACATCATCTCAAATGACCACCGACTCCTGATACTCCCCAAACACGCTGCGCAGCGTGCCGGCGATTTCGCCCACCGTGGCGTAGGCCTTGACGGCGTCAAGAATGGGCGGCATAAGATTCTTGTCTGACTGCGCCGCACTCTCGATTGTGGCGAGTGCTGCCTTCGCGCAGTTGCTGTCACGGCGGGCGCGAAGACGCTGAAGCCGATCCACCTGAGCTCGTTCCATTTCCAGATTAATGCGCAGCAGAGGCGGCGCGGCGGAGCGCTCATCCTGGTAACCGTTCACCCCCACCACCACCTGCTGGCCTGATTCAATCTTCTGCTGGTGCTTATAAGCCGATTCCTGAATCTCGCGCTGGATGTAACCGTCTTCGATGGCCCGGAGCACGCCACCCATAGAGTCAATCCTCTTCAGGTACTCTTGCGTCCCGCGCTCGATGTCGTCCGTCAGCTTTTCGATGTAATAGGAGCCGCCCAGTGGGTCTACGGTGTTGGTGACGCCACTTTCGCAGGCGATAATCTGCTGGGTTCGCAGTGCAAGTAACGCCGAAGCCTCCGTGGGAAGAGCCAGCGCTTCGTCACGAGCGTTGGTGTGCAAAGACTGCGTTCCTCCCATCACGGCGGCCAGCGCCTGAAGCGTGACGCGAACCAGATTCACGTCCGGCTGCTGCGCGGTGAGTGTAGAGCCACCCGTCTGAGTGTGAAAACGGAAGGTCCAGGAACGCGGATCGCGCGCCTGGAAACGCTCCCGCATCAATCGCGCCCACAGGCGCCGGGCCGCGCGGAACTTGGCCACTTCCTCCAGCAGCCCGTTGTGAGAATTCAAAAAGAAGGAGAGCCGGGGAGCAAAGTGATCAACGGCCAAGCCGCGAGCCAGTGCGGCTTCCACGTAAGCGATAGCGTTGGCCAGCGTAAAGGCCACCTCTTGCACAGCCGTGGAGCCGGCCTCGCGAATGTGATACCCGCTGATGGAGATTGTATTCCACTGCGGCGCGCGCTCGTGACAGAAGGCGAAGATGTCGGTGGCAAGCCGCAGCGCCGGAGCAAGTGGGTAGATGTAAGTTCCGCGCGCGATGTACTCCTTCAAAATGTCGTTCTGAACTGTGCCCGTCAGCCGCTTAAGGCTGACGCCCTGTTTCTCCGCCACCGCAAAGTAAAGCGCCAGCAGGATCGCTGCGGTGGCGTTGATGGTCATCGAGGTGGAGACGCGCTCGAGGGGAATGCCGTCGAAGAGCTGCTCCATGTCTTCAAGGGAATCGATGGCCACACCCGCACGTCCTACTTCACCCTGAGCCAGAGGATGGTCAGAGTCGAGTCCGATCTGGGTGGGTAGATCGAAAGCAACGGAGAGCCCGGACGTGCCTTGCGAGAGCAGGTAGCGATAGCGTGCATTGGACTCAGCGGCTGTTCCGAACCCGGCGTATTGCCGCATGGTCCAGGGACGGCGGCGGTACATGTCGGGATAGATTCCGCGAGTGAACGGATACTCGCCGGGCTCACCCAGGTCGCGCTCGCTTGACCAGCCTTCCAGGTCTGCGGGCGCCGCGAACAGCTTTTCCGGATCGTTCGGCATGGGCTTGCTTACCATCGTAAAGTCACGGCGCGAGGAGCCGGAAGTGAGAGTTGGGATGCGATTGCATGTCGGGGTCGGCGTGGCAATCCTGCTTCAGCCTCGACTGCAACGCATAAAATCGCTTAACCCTCTTATTTATCAGCAACATGCCGGGGTAACGAAGCTACACTAATAGCCTACAGCACCTCACGTGTAGCGCGACCTGCGTCTTTCGAAGTCCGCGGACCTTTGAGAGCAAGGTCGGCGCTACCCTCGCTCATTCGCGCGGTTGCGATGCTGACGCGGAGGATTCGCGCTTTGATGGGCGGGCGCAGCACAACCAGTTCATTCTGTCCTCTCGGACACGCCTCTGCGCCAGCCGGGCCCAGACTCACCGCAAGGCAGAATATCGCATTTCCCTCCTACCATGCCATCCATCGCCCAGCACCCGAAGGAAGGTACACTTACCATAGTTGGTACCGGGATACAAAATCGTACGCTCGAATCAAACTGACATTTTCATAGCGTTCACACCCGCGGGACCTGGCGGGAGAACGGTTGTGTCCTGTTTTCAGCGAGGTAGCGTCCCCGGACGTGGCTGTAGGCTAGATGGGTGACGTATTTCGCAGCGAGAAGTGTTTCCGAGAGGAGTACTATACTACTATTGACACAGCGTATATATGAGCTTAGCATCAAGATTGCTTCTGGAATTCCCCAGGATCGATGCTCCGGCGACTCCCATTTCGGATTGAGGCTTCGTTCGGCATAGCCTTTGGACTGGTCGTCCTCGTCGGCTCGCTTGAATACAGGATTACGCGGCGTCTGCTGGCGAGTAACCGCTCCGTGGAGCACGCCGAAGCCGTCCTGACGCAGGTGGAAGGGATTCGCGGCGCGCTCGGCGACGTCGGGTCATCGGCGCGGCTCTACGTGATCACCGGAACTGACGGCGAACTCGAAGCCTATCACACCGCTTCCCGAGACCTTTCCCGTGATGTAGACGCCACCGGCCGCCTCACCGCCGACAATCCGATTCAGCGGGACAATGTGCTGCGCCTGAGGGCGCTGGTGGCGGCGCGACTGGCTGCGTCCGATAACCTGGTGGCGGCGCGACGACTTCGCGGCACCGATGCGGCCGGCAAGCTCCTTCTAGACGGTTCGGGCGTGACGCTCTCTCGTTCAGTATTACACCTCACGGACCAGGTGCAGGGGGAGGAACACCGGCTGTTTGACGTGCGGGAGCGTGCGGTGGAATCAGAAGTACGAACCGCCACCTGGACCCTGGTGTTTGGGCTGCTCCTGGCGGTTGGCCTTGTGACGATGGCGGGAATCGAAAGCCACCGGGCCAACGTTGTGCGTGAGCGGGCCGCTGTTGAGCTTCGGCGCGCGGAAGAACTTCTGCGCTCAATGGTTGGGAGCGTTCGGGATTACGCCATCTTCATGCTGGACCCGACGGGCCGCGTGCAAACCTGGAATGCGGGGGCTGAAGCCATCAAGGGTTACGCGACGGACGAGATTGTCGGTCAACACTTCTCTCGCTTCTATACGCCCGAAGACGTGGCGGAAGGCAGGCCGGAAAAGCAACTCGCCCAGGTGGCCGAGACGGGCCGGGTTGAAGACGAGGGGTGGCGCGTGCGCAAAGACGGCTCGCGCTTCTGGGCCAACGCGGTGATTACCGCCGTGCGGGACGAGTCCGGGAAACTTATGGGTTTTTCCAAAGTGACCCGCGACATCACCGCATTGAAGCGCGCCGAAGAGACCATCCAAAGAGCCAACGCTGAGCTGGAAGTGCGGGTGGCCGAACGTACCGCAGAACTCGCTCAGGCCAATCGGCTGCTGGAGTCGGAACTCGCGGAGCGTCAGCGGGCGCAAGAGGAAATCAGACAGCTCAATGCCACCCTGGAGCGCCGCGTGGCCGAACGCACCTCTCAGCTTGAAGCCGCCAATCGCGAACTGGAAGCCTTCACTTACTCGGTCGCTCATGACCTGCGCGCGCCTCTGCGCCATATCAATGGATTCTCCCAGATTCTCACCGAGGAGCTTGGCGGAGAACTCGGTGCGGCGGCCCAAGAGTACCTGGGCCGGATTCGGCACGCCACGGCCAGTATGTCAAGGCTTATCGATGACCTCCTGGAGGTGGCACGCCTGGGCCGGCAGGCCATGAGCTGGCAGCAGGTTGACTTGCAGGAGTTGGTGAGGGAGGTCGTAGAAGAACTGGAGCCCGAGGTGAGCGGCCGTCCCATTGAATGGCGTGTGGGCAAGCTGCCTCCGGCCCGTTGCGACCGGGTGTTGATGAAGCAGGCCGTCGCCAATCTCATCTCGAATGCGGTGAAGTACACGCGGCCGCGCAACCCGGCATTAATCGAAGTCGACTATCAAGAGAACGCCGACGGCCGGACCGTGTTCTATGTTCGGGACAACGGGGTCGGCTTCAGCATGGAACACGCGCACAAGTTGTTCGGAGTGTTTCAGCGTCTGCACGCCAGTGAAGACTTTGAAGGCACGGGCGTGGGTCTGGCCGTGGTACAACGTGTGTTTCAACGGCACGGCGGCCGCGTGTGGGCGCAGGCCCAAGCAGGAAAAGGTGCCACCTTCTACTTCACCTTGGATCTCGCCGGCGCCGCCGGCGAAGCAGCCCCAAACTGAGGAGACGTGGTGGCGGGTGCAGACCTCGGCTCTGTGCGGTCTGCGAGGTCCCGAAGGGACACCTTTTCGCTTGAGCGAGGGCGCGGGCGCGGCGATGCTCCATCGGCATGCCGTTCTTTCGTCGTGCTTTTCAGCGAAGGTACAACTGGGTTAACGAAGGGGAATCAGTATCTTTGCCCGAGCCAATGCCCAGAAGAATACCACCATCATCCCATAGAACACCAGCGATGTGGACAGGCTCCAGGGCTCATCCATGGCAGTTGGTGCAGCGGCTGAGACCGTTCCCGCTGAACCGATAACCCAGCCGGTGCCGCCGGCCTGTATGCCACCGCTCAAATTGCTGGCGGTAAACGCGGCGCCGACTGCGGGGAGCGCTGGGTCCGATAGAATCAGCACGAGCGCGCCGTTGGTGAAGGTGCTACTGACGCCTAGAAAGCTTGCGAGAGCCGAGTTGAAGGTGCCCGAGATCGCGCCGAAAGTCAGTTGATAGGATGTCCCACTAATATCCAAGACAGTGGCGCTCTGAAAGTCATCGGATAACAGAGTGCCGGATGCGCTTGCGGCCGATACTGTACCTGTCAGACTGAGCGTTCCTCCGCTGCCCCACTGCCAGTTGCCCAAATAGGTGGGATCACTGAAAGACAGACTGCCTCCAGTGATGCTAAGGCCATTGACGGAGGTAACCTGAAGGCTTGAGCCGGAGAGCGTTAAGGAATCGCCGAAGGCGTTCCCAGAGATCGCCATGGCTATGACTGTAACGCCCAAAGCGAAGTGCTTTGCTTTCATTGCTCCCTCGCATCCCTCGCGACAACAACTCCGGCGATTGCAACACGCGTGAACACCGCTATCGGGCGCAGCGCTAGGGATGAACCTAGCTCATACTATCTATAAAGCTGTCTTTAGAAACGGTCAATCGTACAAAGGTCTCATGGTACAAAGGTACCTATCGTAGACCCTAACCTGAGAACATCATGACTCCGATTCGCTGCCATCAGTCCGGCTGGCGCAGAGCGCCTCGCTCTGGATAGCGCCGCGATAAACCGGCATGGAGTAGCGAATGAAAGAGTCGTATAGGGAATGCGTAGCGAGCCACCCTGGCCCCGAGGCGGATGGTCGGCGTCTTGTGTTAACGCCAGCGCCGGCAGTATGAGCAAGAAGCCTGTCGTCACGATAAGTCTCTTCATGTCTCACCTCTCGACAACCCAACCTCACAGGCTCGCTCACCTCGGGAAACGTGGGCTTGCCCTCCGCCTACCGGAACGTCACGCCGACGCGAAAGGAAAGAACATGGTCGTACGGCCAGAAGGTGGATCCGCCCACGACGTCCCGGAACTCGAAGCGCAATGCCGCGTGCTCCCCGAGCCACCAGTTGGCCCCACCTCCAAAATTACCCGCAGGTGCGCCGCGCCCATTTCCCGCTTCAGTGGGGCCTACCACAGAAAAGCCGCCTAGCAGGAAAGGGTCAATCTTGCCCGGAGGTGCATGGCGCCCAAGGTGGTAGGAAAAATCCACCGAACCGATCCAGGCCTGACTGAAGTCGTAGTGCTTCCCGGAGTGCGCATAGTCCACCTCACCGCCGAACGCAAGTCCCTTGTACAAAAACCCTTCTCCCCCGCCGCCCACGTGCTCGAAGAATGCACTTGATGGAGCACCCGTCCCTGCACCCAAGCCAAAGAACAAATAACCTTGGCCCCGATACGGATGATCGCCTTCTTGCGCCGGCGTCAACGCCGGTATCATCAGCAACAATGCTGCAGCCAGAATCAGTTTCCTCATGGTTCACCTCTCAGCCGTCAAGTGTCAGCTTTCAGCAATCAGCCTTCAGCACTCGGCGTCCCGCCGCAGACTCACCGCTTTCACGCCCGGTGCGAGTCTTGCTGACTACTGAATGCTGATTGCTGAAGGCCCTGAAATTGACACACCTATCCCCAGTCGCCGCAGCACGAGCCTTGGCTACCAACAAAAAGTCACGGCAAGCGGGGACTCCCTCGCTGCCGCGCGCTCGCGGAAGAATCGAAGCAGGCTTAGGATGAGTCCGGTAAAAGCGATCAGGATTAGACCCGTCCAAAAATAAACCGAAACGCTCAGCGACACGGCGCGGCCCGACGCAACGGTGGGCAGCGTCAGAGTGGCGGCCAGAAAGTTGCGAAGGTCGCCGGTGTGGCTGGTGTCGCCGTTCAGGATTGCGTGCTGAAAGATATACCAGTACGGACGATAAGTTAGATAAAGGGTGGCGCAAGAGAGCAAGAGGCCCACAGCGCTGGTGAAAGCAACGATGATCGCGGTGGGGGTCGCGGCCGGTCTCGGGCTCAGAAGTGCGCGGCGTGCACCACGAACACCCGCAGCGATGACGATCGATACCGCAATCGCCAGTACACCTGAGAACAGCGACGCAAACAGGCCCGAGACTGTCAGTACCGTTGCGTTGCGCCGCCAGGTCTCCTCGCCAAAAGTTGAATCGCCTCCGCCGGCGCGCCCGGCGCCCGTTGATTCGAATTTCGCGGTCAGATAGCCAAAGAGGCCGGCTTCGGCTTTCGCGCCTTTCTTCTCGTAACTCGCCTGAAGCGGGAGATAGGCCATAGCTTGAAGGGCGGCGCCCGTGCGGCGCTCCAGGTCAGTGCGTGCCTGGGAATCGATCAACTGGCCGAAGCGGGCCACACTCCAGTACTCTTCGCGCGCACCGTTCCAATTGCCCTTGGCTTCGAAGCTGTTCCCCAAGCCTATTCGTGAGCTTCCAAACTCCTGGGCATGTTCGAGTGCGGAAGCCGGCACGATCTCACCTTCGGCAACCATCGCTTCCGGCTCGTAGAACCTATATCGCACCACCACCCTGCGGTCCAACTGCTCGAGGCGGTCCAGGTAATCGTCGAACTTTTCCGACCGGAAGGCCGTTGCCATGAGGCCTTCCCACGCCGGGCCGCGCTGAGTCTGTTTGCCGGTGACAGTCCCGAAAACCGTAGAGCTCATGGAGGCATGCTCAGCCGCGAGCAACGGAATAACCGCGTTCTGGGGATCCCCGTGTTGAAGTTCGGAAAGCCATGAGCTGATCTCAGGTAGTTGAGGATGCTGCGCTGCCACCACGGCGTACACCCACAGAAGGCTGCGGTCTAAGGCCACGGCCTCCGCCGCCAGGCGGGCGCTCGCGTCGTTACTCTTCATTCGGATCGCGCAAAAGGCCAAGCCTTCGGCGTCGCCGCTCCGCCGCGCCTGCCGGGCGAGAGCCCCAAGGCCCGGCTGGAAGGCGCCGGACTTCCCTTGTAACATTGAGTACCACGGCGTGAGTGAAATGCGAAGCGCCTGTCGGAATGGAGGCGCAGCGAAAAATAGCATCGCTCCCAATAGGCATGCAAGTCCGGCGCCAAGCGCGGCGCCGCGCAAGGAGACCTTTTTCTCGAAAAGCCCGCCGTCCAGCAGAGCCCCCTGGCCGCGGCGGCTCGGGATAAGCGCCGAGGCCAGTGCGCGCCTCAGCAGCACACCAGCGCCCCCCAGGGCCCACATCAGCGCCGCCCACGCTCCTTCCACCTGGTTGAGCTCGCCTTGCATCGCCAGGCCCCAGACGCGCGCGTCCAGGGGTGAGATGCGGATGGCCCATTCGAGCAGTATTGCCGCGGCTTGCCGAAAATGGCCTTTCAGCATCGCTCTCATCCCTTGCTCAAGGCGGGCTGCGCCAGCAATTCCGAACGAGGCGCGGCTAGCTTCGCTCGTGCCAATTCCAGGCCGTTCGGCGTCAACCGGTACGTGTGTCTTGGCGGCACGCCATTCTCCGTGGCCTCCCAACGGGCTTCCAAAAGCTCGTACTTTTCAAGCCGCATAAGAATCGGGTAGAGCGTTCCCGACTTCAGGCCGGTCTCACGGCCCAATTCGTAGCCGTACCGCCAGTTGCGCGGACTCTCCAGAAACTTATCCAGCACGCATAGGGTTTCCGTTGAGAGCCGAGGGATTCCTGTCTTCATGGCTTAAGTCTACATATATAGACTGAGGTCTGTCAACAAGTATTTTCGAGCACGAATAGCGCGTCCCAGGCCTCGGGTCCGCGGCTTTCTCTGCAAGAAAGCCTCTACGCCCCCCGTATGCCAGGCCACCGGGAATTAACCCATAAGAGACCGAGCGAGGCTTTGACCTACGAGTGATCCACGTGATACTCGAAGGGTACGCCGACGCGGCGCAGCTTTTTGGGGGAGCTTTTTGGGGAATGACCTCGTGTCCTGGAACGGAACCAGAACCGTAAAGCGGATGCGCGCTCAGCGCTGGAACGCCGCGGGTTCCACGGGACCCAGGGCTTGAGAGGGGCGCCGCCGTTCAGCGCTGAACGCCCGCCAGATGGCGGTTCGGGTGCCGGTCGCCCGAAATATGGTGGCGCCGTTAGACGTAGGGGCGGCCCCTGTGGCTGCCCAATGACAGAATACATTCGAAATGGGCGGCGACAAGGGCCGCCCCTACGTCAGTATGAGACCTCGACGCGCCGCTGACGGATTTAGGCGATGAAGATGACGCTGACGGCAACGATCAGGGCGACGGCGGGAGCGACGATCCGGGCAATGACGGGTCTGCTACGAACCCATTGGCGTCTAGCTCCTGTGGGCTCATGAGCTTAGGCCACAAAAAATAGGCCCGTTTTTGAAACTTTCGGGGGGTACGAACCCAATTTGATAAATCACGTCGTCACAAGCAGTTACGGTAGAAATGGCCACTTTCAGGAAATTTTTCGCCGAACTGCTTCGAAGCCGACGGAAATGAGCCTTGCGCTCCAGTTCAGCGGCGTGGAATCAAGAGGTCACGCAAAGGCGCAAAGGGCCGCAAGTAAGCACGTAGCCGGGACCTGATCAGGATAAGCTGGGTTCTTACACCGAACCCGCAGCCGGCAAGAATGTAGAATTTTCAGAGGGCGAACCCGACAGGTCGCATATCAGGAGCAGCGTGAAGGGGGCAATCCTTCATATTACACGCCCGTACATTGCGGGGGGGGGGTAACTTGTGTTTTGCTTTGAGGTGGCGCGTCTACGGGCAGCCGCAGCGTCGGGGTAGGCGGTAGGCACTTCGCAGAGGGCGGCCTTTCGAGCCCCGAAGGGCGCTCTACCCTAGCCCAGGCCAACGGCCGGCCAACGGCCTGGGTTTGAGGTCCGCCAGACTTCGAAAGATTGAGCCCTGAAAGGGCGTTTGATCGGCGGCAGGCGGGCTAATTCGCGCTTTTTGGATCGCCCCTTCAGGGCTCAATCGCTGCGCGGAATACAACTGGATCACCTGGGCGTTGCCCAGGGCTGGGTTAGGTCGGCCTTTCAGGCCAGTCCAGCAGCGTGCCGTTTCGGGTGAAGCCGTAGGGCCTTTGGACTGCGGCGGCTTGCTGCCGCTTTGGTCTAGCGAGCTTGCTCGCGGCCATGCTCATCGTAGCAGCGTACAGGTACAAGGGCACGGCCAGCAAGCTGGCCTGTCGAAAGCGGTAGCAAGCCTACCGCACTCCAAGAGGGGGTAGCATGAGCAAATTGAATTGGTGGAAAGCGGCGTGTGCAGTATTTCTGCGGTGCGCAGCCACGGCGATTGCCTTGCCCGCGCAAACTCTCACTACGCTGTACAGCTTCACCCAGAGCGCGGGGGTTGACGGCGCGTCGCAGTTGATCCAAGCCGCCGACGGGAACCTATACGGGACCACGAACGGTGGCGGGGCCTACGGCTACGGTAGCGTTTTCAAAATAAGCCCAACCGGGTGGCTGACGACACTCTACAGCTTTTGCTCCCAAAGCAATTGCCCGGATGGCGAGGGCCCCGAAGCAGGGTTAGTGCAAGCCACCGACGGGAACTTTTACGGAACAACAGCATTTGGTGGGGCCAACGGCTTCGGCGGCACCATCTTCAAAATCACAGCAAGTGGGACGCTGACCACGCTGTACAGCTTTTGCTCCCAAAGCAATTGCGCTGACGGCTTGGTGCCGGAAGGGGCGCTCGTCCAGGGCACCGATGGGAACTTCTACGGCACAACGGCTACTGGGGGTTATGTCTGCCAAATTGATAACGGAACCTGTGCCACGGTCTTCAAAGTCACTCCGAGTGGCACGCTGACGACAATTCACAACTTTTGCTCTCTGTCTCAGTGCGCTGACGGGGAAATCCCGATGGGGGGACTGGTCCAGGGTAGCGACGGCGCATTCTACGGAACAACTTCCAATGGCGGGGACCTTAACTGCGACCCCGACTACGGATGCGGCATAGTCTTCAAAATCACGGCAAGCGGCAAGCTAACGGTGCTTCACACCTTCTGCCCACAAGTCGGCAGTTGCACGGATGGCATAATTCCTGTGGCGGGGTTAATTCAAGCCAGCGATGGGAACTTCTACGGAACAACCTGGCAGGGCGGGACCAACCACGCCGGGACGGTATTCAGGATCACTCGAAAGGGCACGTTGACCATTCTGTACAGCCTTTGCGCCCAAAGCGACTGCGGGGACGGCAGCGCCCCCTACGCCGGACTGGTCCAGGCGACCGATGGGAACATCTACGGGACGACGTCTGGCGGTGGGGCAAACAAGTCTGGCACGGTTTTCGAGATCACTCTGGGCGGAACGTTTACCGACGTTTACAGTTTTTGCGCGCAAAGCGGTTGCACGGACGGTGCGTACCCGTATGTGGGGCTGATGCAGGACACGAATGGGAGCTTCTACGGAACGACAGCTGGTGGCGGGGACCTGAGCGCCTGCCTGGGGGCGGGCTGTGGGACCATCTTCAGCCTGTCTGCGGGTCTCGGGCCGTTTGTGAAAACGCAGCCTGCCGGCGGCAGAGTAGGAGTAGCCATCAAGATCCTGGGAACCAATCTCACAGGAGCCACCAGTGTCACATTCAACGGCACGCCGGCCACGTTCACCGTGGAGGCAAGTTCGGTGATCAAGGCCACGGTTCCGGCGGGCGCCACCACAGGGACGGTCCAGGTGGTAACGCCCAGCGGCACGCTTTCCAGCAACGTGCCGTTTCGGGTGGCGCCGTAGGCGCTTTGGAGTGCGGCAGCCCTTCAAGCCGCCCAGGGCAGGCTTGCTGCCGCTTTGCTCCAGCGAGCTTGCTCGCGGGCTGTAGGGTCGGCTTCCCATGGCCAGGATGGCCATGCCACGTGGCACGGGCTTCCAGCCCGTGTTTGGCCGGGGCCCCGCCCTGGGGCCCGGCACTACAACTTGCGGGCATTTTCATCGTCGCATCGTATAGAGGCACGGCCAGCAAGCTGGCCTGTCCGACAGCGGTAGCAAGCCTGCCCTGTGACACTCAAAGGGCTACAGCACTCAAAAAGGGGGGATCGCATGAGCAAACTGAATTGGTGGAAAACGTCGTGTGCAGCATTTCTGGTGTGCGCAACTGGTGCGATCGGCTTGTGTGCGCAAACTCTGACGACACTGTACGACTTCACCCAGATCGGGCAAGGCACCACCAGCGTAACTCCATCACAGTTGATTCAGGGCACCGATGGGAATCTGTACGGAACGACGGAGTACGGCGGAACGAATCATTGGGGTTCAGTCTTCAAGATCACGCCAGGTGGCAAACCGAGCGCCTGACGACTCTCTACAGCTTTTGCTCTCAAAGCAACTGCACGGATGGCATCGGACCTACGGGAACGCTGGTGCAGGGAACAGACGGAAACTTTTACGGGGTAACGGTTATTGGCGGCACCTATATCTGCAGCATTGACGAAGTTGGCTGCGGCACGCTTTTCAAGATCACCCCCGGTGGCACGTTGACGACGCTGCACGAGTTCGATGGCTCTGACGGAGGAAACCCCGGAGCGGGCTTGGTGCAGGGCTCCGACGGCAACTTTTACGGAACAACCGAGACAGGCGGGACCTCCAGCAACTGCGCCGTTCTCGACTGGGTTGGGTGTGGCAACGTATTCAGAATCACGCCGACTGGCGCGCTCACCAATTTGTACAGCTTCGACTGGACGGACGGTGCGGCCCCGCAGACAACACTGCTCCAGGCGAGTGACGGGAACTTCTACGGCGCAACTAGTAATGGCGGCGAGTGCAACGGCGAAGGAACGATCTTCAAGATCACGCCAAGTGGCACGCTGACGACACTTGTCAACTGCGCAGAGGCCGGATCCGGAGGGCTTGTCCAAGGCACGGATGGGAACCTCTACGGGACGGACCTTTCCGGGGCATACGGCCAAGGCGCGATTTTCAAGATGACCTTGAATGGAACGCTTACCGACATTTACAGTTTCTGCTCCCAAAGCGGTTGCCCGGACGGCTCGGGTCCCTTCACGGGAGTGGTCCAGGACACCAATGGGAGCTTTTACGGAACCACCTTACAAGGCGGGACGGGCAGCGCCTGCCTCGACGGGTGCGGCACGATCTTCAGCCTGTCTGTTGGTCTCGGCCCGTTTGTGAAAACGCAACCACCCGGCGGCAAAGTCGGAGCAGCCGTCAAGATTCTGGGAACCAATCTCACTAGCGCCAGCAGCGTCACCTTCAACGGCACGCCCGCGACGTTCACCGTAGAAGCGAGTTCGGTGATCAAGGCCACGGTTCCGGCGGGCGCCACCACAGGGACGGTCCAGGTGGTAACGCCCAGCGGCACGCTTTCCAGCAACGTGCCGTTTCGGGTGGCGCCGTAGGCGCTTCGGAGTGCGGCAGCCCTTCGAGCCGCTCAGGGCAGGCTTGCTGCCGCTCTAGCGCAGCGAGCTTGCTCGCGGGCTGTAAGCGTCGGCTTCCCATGGCCAGGATGGCCATGCCACGTGGCACGGGCTTCCAGCCCGTGTTTGGCCGGGGCCCCCGCCCTGAGAAACAGGCCCTACCCTCGTCTGTGGACTTCCCAAGGCAGCGGAGCTAGCATTGCATTGACCAAGAGAGGAAAGCACGCGATGACGATCGAAGAACGTCTCGAAGCCATCACCCAGACCCTGGAACTTACCGCCCGCACGGCGCACGACACCGAGCGCCGGCTCGCTGAGCACCAAGAAAAGGCCGACCGCGACCAGGACGCCGCGCGCGAGCGCTTAGCCCGGCTGGAACAAACGACGACGCGCCTGGAACAGACGATGATCCGCCTGGAAGAGACCATGATTCACCAAGGCAACCATATGGCGGGGTTCGCGGAGACCTGCCAAGCCTGGATTGAGACTGCCGAAAGACGCTTTGCTGAGCTTCAGGAGATTGCCCGCGCCAGTTCTAAGCGCCTCGAGATCCTTGAAGCCAGATTCTAGCCTATCGCTGCGCCTGCTTTCGTTTCAAAGCCCGAGCACCAGTCGGAGGCCGTCCTCAACTTCGGCCAGCGTGCGAGCAGGAAGCGTCCCGACACGCTCGGTGAGGAGGCTCTTATCCACCGTCAGCACTTGCGAGACATTGGCGACGGATTCGCGGGCAAGGTCCGTTTCGCGGGGCTGGCAGCGCACGTTTCCGGGGGCTGAGCCTAGCCGCGTATTCGACGTGATGGCCACAACCACAACGGTCCGAATCGCACTTTCGTTGAACGGATTAGTTTGTACTACCAGAACGGGTCTCCGATAACCGGGTCCGGAACCCGAGGGACGAGGCAAAGAAGCCCACCACACCTGACCTCGGCGAGGTTGCGTTGCGTTTACCATTCCTCCAGCTCAAGGGAAGAGTCCTGCATCGCCGCCAAGGCAGGGTCAAGCCGGGAGTCCTCTGAGCGGTACACCGCGTCCAGAGCCTCCTTAACGCCTTGGCTGGGCCGGGACTTCAGGAACAGCTTCACGGCCTCAGAGTAGAACTGGCTTCGCGACATCCCTAGCTTTCGAGATGCACGCTCAGCCGCCGCGAACAGGGGATCAGGAATCGAAATGGCTGTCTTCATGCACTTAGTATAACTCCAGTTATACCTGCCGACAATTGCGGCAGCGCAGGACTCGCTTTTAGCCCTGCGGTTGTTTTTGGGCGAGGTGGAATTGAAAGGCCGCAGGGCCGAGAATGGGCCCTGCGCTGCACCCGCTTGGGCCGGCTCGGAAAACGCGAGCGGTCTAGGGCCATCTGCCCTATACCAATTAGTTGTACTTCCACGAGGTGGTGTCAGAACCGGGCGGAGCATACTTCGTGATGTGGTCTGCCATCCAGCGCACCATCTCTTCCTGTTTGGCAGGCTGCCAACCATGACCTTTCTCGGGTCGACCGAATTGAAAGTCGCCGCCATAAGTCGGATCGGTTGCGCTCTTCAAGAAATTCTGCACGTCGTACACCGCGAGGTTGAGATAGAAGCTATCCATATCGCCGGCGTAAATGTGGATCTTGCCCGCCAGCTTCGGCCCGATTGTCTTCCAGTTGGTGCGCAGATCGTAGCCCAGGTCATAGCCGTGGTCGCGCATATAGTCAGCCACGCTGTGGTCGATCTTGCCGGTGCGCTTGTCCCACAGAGGTTTGGGATAATCGTCGTCGCCCACAGGGCCGTACGCCGCTTCCCAGATTTCGAGTTGCTGCCCGGAGCGTCCGTGGCTGCCCAGGACGTCTTCAAGCTGGCTGAACTTTTGCGTTGAGGTCTCAGGCTGGCCATTCGGGTCACGCTCGATGTAACGCGGAGCTTGAAGCCAGGTGTGGCCTGGCACCCAAAAGGCATTATCGTCCTCATAAATGTTCGTGAACTGATAATGCCTGAAATCGATAGGGTCCGGGTACAGCGTCCAGGTGCCGCCGAAGAAATCCGGGTGCAGCACCTGCAAAGCGAGAGACTCCCATCCGCCGGTCGAACCTCCCGTGAGCACGCGCGCCCAAGGCTGAGGAATCATGCGGAAGTGCGATTCGAGGTAAGGGATCATCTCAGTGAGAAGCGCGTCGCCATAAGGGCCGTTGTTGGCCGAATTCACCGCATAGGAATCGTCAAAATAAGGCGTAGGATGCTGGAAGGTGACGGCGATCATGCGCGGGAAGCTATCTGAATTCCACGCCTGGTAAAACTGGTAGCCCGTTTCCAGATTGTAATCCTTCATAAACCGCTCGAAGCGAGGCGAGGGCGGTTCGTCTTTGGTGGAAAAGCGGAAGGGCGGCGCGAGGCTGAAGTGGCCCTGCTCGTAGATCACAGGATACCGAACGTCCGGGTGTGCTTCGTACCCCTTCGGCAGCAGCACCACGGCGCCAAGATAAATCGGGTGGCCCCAAAACGCCGTCAGCAGCTTGCTCTGGATTTTGATGTGCTTCACCCATTCGGTATCCGCAGGTTCTTCGACGGGCGGAATCACTTTCGTCAGGCTCAGTTTGACGTCGTATCCGGCCGCGGGGTCAAGATGCACTTGCTGCGGCTCACTGTAAAGATTGCCCGGGGAAATATTGAACTGCTGGCCTTCCCACTGGTCCATATGCGCCCAGATGGTGTGTCCGTCGGAGCGGTGAAACTCGGTGTAGACGTTCATCACCGCCTGAACGTAATAATCGCCGGCCGGGACGTCACGCAGGCTGTCCGTGGGGTAGCCGAGTGTGGAGCCGTCGATCACCGCGGCTTCCGCGGGCTTCAGGTTGCTGACGTCGGCGCCGAACAGCGGCGGCGCGTCGCCCCAGCCGCCTGCCCTCAAACGAGGCTCCGGCTCTGCCTCACGCGAGATAATGATGAAGACGCGGCCGGTGATGGCCTCCGGGTGTGTTGAAGCCGGGAAGGAGATCTCGAATTTCAGATTGGTGTCAGGCGCTCGGCCCGCCCAAAGGGGCGCGGCCAGCATGCACGCCGTCGCAAACGCCATCAACATTATTCTCGATGTTTTCGGAGAAGCTTGGCTCAATGTTCCTCCTGAATGATTCGAGTACGCGGGTCAGGTAGGGGCAGGGCTTGCCCTGCCCAGGGGATGGCAAGCCGTCCCCCTACAAGGCGGGCCGGTCAGGATGACGGCAGAGGCGCGGGCTTCAGCAGCTCTTGAATGCGAGAAAACAAATCCGCTGCCCCCTGAACTTGAGGGTCGCCTTCCGTCGCCACTTGATCACCCACCTTCAATCCGTAAACCAGGTTCATGAGCTCGGTGCGAATGCGGAGCTTCAGGTAATCCTGGTCATGGTCCCAATATTCGTCCGGTGATAACACCCCACCGCGCCGCAAATAGGCGCGAAAGTCGCTGAGCGTCTGAGCGTCCGGTTGAAACGAGCGCGGAATCTGGGCGTGCGTGCCGCGGTATTCGGACGCAAAATCCGTGAACGCTCCGCGCTGATCGAGAAAACCCAACCAGGGATCGGTGGGGCGGGCGGGAATGATCGCGTCCGGCGTGACTCCGCCGCTGGTGGCAAGGCCCCGACCGTCGTCCGTGCGAAATCCCGACGTTTGGCCAGTGCGGCTGGGATCCATCGCCGCCAGCGAAGTCCCTGGAATGGGCCGCTGGATCGACCGGCCGCTGGGTGTAAAATACTGCGCCGTAGTAAGCGCCAGGGCCATCGAGTCACTCAAGGGCATCACGCTTTGCACTACACCTTTGCCGAAGGTGGGCTCACCGGCAATCACCGCGCGGTCGTGTTCCTCAAGTGCCGCTGCCACCACTTCCGCTGCGCTCGCTGTTTCGCCGTTGACAAGCACCACCAAAGGTCCCCGATAAGTACGGTAGGCCGCTGGCAGGGCCACAGTGCGCATCGTTTGCGGCGCTTGAACACGCCCGCGAATGGTGAGAACCGAGAGCCCGGGCGGGAGAAGCATGCTGGTCACGCCGAGCGCTGCGTCCACCTCTCCCCCGTGATTGCCACGCAGATCGAGAATGAGTCCCTGAAGCGAACCTGCTTTCGAGCCTCCCGCCCTAGCCTGACCAGCAATCGAGGTACCCGGGGCCGCGGTAGCCCCCGCCTCGCTGAGTTTGGCGAGCGCGTCCGACAGCTCCTGGGGCGTCTTGGATTCGAAACCCGTCAGGTGAACGTAGCCTATACCAGGCTTGAGAAGGAAGACTTTGTCAGCGGTCGGCAACGCGACCTCAGCCGGGTTGAGCCGCACTTCCTGGGACACAAACCGGCCGGGGTGGACGACGCCCAGGCGCACCGGACCGCCACGCGCCTTCTGCAGCACCTCGATGAGCGACTGGATGTCAAGGCCGGCCAGGCGAGTTCCGTTCACCTCTACGATCTCGTCGCCCGGGCCCATCCCGGCGCGCTCCGAAGGCGAACCCTGCGCGGTTTCGATCACCAGCACCTTGCCGGGCGAGACGTAAAGGATCGACCCAAAACCAAGCGCTTGGCCGCGCACCTGCTCCTGGAGTTGGCGGAACTGGTCGCGGTCGAAGAACGAAGAGAAGGGATCGAGGGTGGCAAGCGCCTGCCGAATGGCGCCGTCCAAAAGGGTTTGATCGGGATCGACCGGCGTCAAGTAGTTGGCCTCAACGGCCGCGTAGACCCGTGCCACTTCCGCCGCGCCGCGCGCTACGGGATCATCCGCCGTAGGATTAGCAGCGCTGGAGGCGACTTCCGATTTCTGATTCACGGGAGGGCTAACCGCCTGGCTTGACCCCTGACCCTGGGGTTGGGCCACAGCCTTGTTGGATTGCTGTGGAGTGCCAGGATTCTGGGCTTGATCAGTTGCGCCCGGTGATGGTTCCAGAGGGGCAGCAGCCGCCTGAACTGCGGAGGGAAAATTCGTGCAAAGCAGGAAAACTGCTAGAGTGGCTGCTGTCGAGGCACGTCTTGAGACTTTTGCTCGAAGAATTCGGGACACGATGCTTGGGGCCGAAGCCGCGTTCACCTAACGCCGGCCCTATATTCTCCCACTGTTCTTCATCGCCCGCCACTATGTCCCGTGCGGCCTTGCGCAATGTCGATTGCGTGAGGCAACAGGTCAACGATCGCTTCCAGAGACTCGCTCGCGCCGCGCGTGCTGCCTGGCAGGTTGATAATCAGCCGGCCGTTCCGCATCCCGCAGAGCGCTCGCGAGAGCGCCGCCCGGCGATTTCTCTTCAGTCCGTCAGCGCGCATGAGCTCCGAGAGCCCGGGTATCTCTTTTTCGATGATGGAACGCGTAGCCTCCGGCGTCACGTCCCTGGGACCAAGACCGGTGCCGCCGACGGTAAACACGACATCACACTCGGGACTGTACGTCCACTCGCGCAGCCGCTCGCTGATGCGGTCAGCGTCATCGGGCAGAGCCTCGAGCGCGTCCACGTTCCAGCCTCGAAGTTCGAGAAGGGTCTTCACCGCGGCGCCGGCCTCATCTTGCCGCTCACCAGCAGCGGTGGAATCACTAAGAACAAGAATCTTGGCCTGCATAAGCTGAAGCCGGATCCGTTTCCGCCTACCGTCTAACCTTGAGGCTTTCCGCGCTGGTAATCTCCGCTCTTTCCTCCCGCCTTCTCCAACAGACGCACGTCGGTGATTTCGATGCTGCGATCCAGCGCTTTGCACATGTCATACACCGTAAGCGCAGCCACGGCAGCGGCGGTGAGGGCTTCCATCTCAACACCGGTCGGACCCGAGGTGCGCACCGAAGACTCGATTCGCACGCCGGACGGTGAGAACGTGGCGGTCACGTCCACGTGAGTGATCAGAAGCGGGTGACAGAGCGGAATCAGATCGGCGGTGCGCTTAGCGGCGGCGATTCCAGCAACGCGCGCGATCTCCAGCGGGTCGCCCTTGGGATTATTCCGCACCGCGCGCCGGGTACGGGCGTTCATCTTCACCAGCGCGGCCGCTCGTGCGAAGCGGGCAGTCTCCGGCTTCTCAGTCACGTCCACCATGCGCGCGCGGCCCTTTTCGTCGTAATGGCTTAGCTTCTTTAACATCGCAAATCCACTTGCTGGTTCCCTCGTCCTGTGCCTTTCGCAAATGCCGGCGGCGGCCTACCAATTCTTCGGCAAGACGTCCACCCAGTCACCCGGCGCAAGGTCCGTCTGATGAGGGTGGACCACCATGAAACAGTTTGCCTCTGCGAGACCCACGAGATCCCCCGAGCCCTGCCAGCCCACAAGGTCGACGACCGGATCGGATTGCTGAGCTCCTTGCGGACCACCGGTGTCGGCCGTCGTCTCGCCGGAGCTTGAAAAAGCTCTGTTCCGCGTGACACGGGCGGGCATGAACGTGGTCAATCCTGTCGCCGGGCGCACCGGCGTGCCCAAGCGCGCCTTGAGGTAGACCGGCTGTTCAAAGGCAGCGCCGCTGAGACAGGCGATGGCCGGCCGCACGAAAAGCTCGAACGTAACGAACGTCGAGACCGGATTTCCCGGCAGCGCAAAGAAGAAGCGGTCGCACACGCAGCCGAAAGCCAGCGGCTTTCCCGGCCGAATCGCGACACCCTGGATGAAAAACTCTGCTCCGAGCCCGGTCAGCACCTCAGCCACAAAGTCGTACTTTCCAACCGAAATTCCTCCGCTCAGCACCAGAAGATCGCACGCCAAGCTGTCTTCAATCAAGCGGCCTAAGGCCTCGCGACTATCGGGAGCAATTCCGCACAGGCGCGGTACGCCACCCGCAGCCTCCGCTTGCGCGGCCAGCGTCATGGCATTGCTGTTACGAATCTGAAACCAGGCGGGTTTTTCGTCAACGGCCACGACCTCGTCCCCCGTGGGAAGAATGGCCACCTGCGGCTGCGCGAACACAGACACTTCCGCACGGCCGATACTGGCCGCAAGGCCGATCTCGCCGGGACCAAGCCGCCGCCCGCGGGGCAGCACTCGGCCGCCTGCTGCCGTTTCGCTGCCCTGGCGCACGACGTTGTCAAAGGAACGGACGCTTTTCAGAATCTCGACTCGCCGGGCCGGATGGTAGCTGCTGGAAGCGGACCCAGACGCGGCCTCCCGTGTGTGTTCAATCATCACCACCGCGTCAGTGCCATCCGGAAGCGGGGCGCCGGTCATAATCTCCACTGCGCATGCGGCCCGTCCAACGAGGCTTCCGCCGAACGGTTCGCCCGCACGGGCCAAGCCAACCACATCGAGTGTAACCGGAATCGCCGCGACTTCAGCGGCGCGAACGGCGAAGCCGTCGCGAGTGGAGCGATGAAAGGGCGGGTAATCGCGGTCCGCAACGAGGTCCTCAGCCAGGACGCGCCCTCGAGCAGAAACGGGAGGCAGAATTTCGACCGCAGGCTCCGCTTGGGCGGTCATGATCTTTTCCCGAACTGTTGCGAGGGCTTGTTCGAAGGTCAGCATCAGTTTACCGCCTCCTCCGATCACCCGATGGCTCGATAAACCGATGGCTCAATCACCCGATCACCCGATGGCTCGATGACCCGATCCAGATGGTCTGCTGGCGTTCGGGCCCGGTGGAGACCATCGCGATGGGCACTCCGATCTCGGCGGAGATGAATTTAAGGTAGTCCTGGGCACGGCGCGGAAGCTGGTCGTGCTCCTGCAACCCGAAGGTAGGCTCCTGCCAACCCGGCAGCGTCGTGTAGCGAACTGTGAGGCGCTCAACGTCAGTAGCGTCGGCGGGGAAGCCGTCGAGGCACCTGCCGTCAAGCTCGTATCCAATGCCCACCGGAATCTCCGCCAGGTGGTCGAGAATATCGAGCTTGGTGATCACTAGCGTGCGCAGATGATTGAGCCGCGCACTGTACCGCGCCAGCGGCACGTCAAACCAACCGCAGCGGCGCGGCCGTCCGGTGACGGCGCCATATTCACCGCCGCGCTCGCGAATCTTGTCGGCCTCCTCGCCGAAGAGCTCGGTGGGAAACGGCCCGCTTCCGACGCGGGTAGTGTAGGCCTTGGAGACTCCGATCACCGCGTCGAGGCGCGTAGGTCCAACGCCGGTTCCCGTGCAGGCTCCGCCCGCGGCGGCGCTGGATGAGGTTACGAAAGGATAGGTGCCGTGATCGAGATCAAGCAGCGTTCCCTGGGCGCCTTCGAACAGCACGCGCTGGCCGGCATCAAGAGCGTCATTCAGAAAGGCCGAGACGTTGATGAGTCGCGGGACGATAAGCTGGGACACCGCCAAATAACGATCGATCCAGGCCCCGTCATCGTTCTTGCTGCCGAACAGCGCGGCGGTCAGGCGGTTTTTTTCTTCCAGGAATTCCCGGCATTTCTCGCGAAACACAGCGGCGTCGCGCAGGTCTGACGTGCGCAGGCCGCGCCGCCCGGCCTTGTCCTCGTAAGTTGGACCAATTCCCTTGGACGTCGTACCCAGCTTGCCTTCGGCGCGCGCCGCTTCGGCTGCCACCTCATAGGTGCGGTGGCACGGCAGAATCAAGTGCGCGCGATCGCTAATCAGCAGCCGCTGGCCCACCTGAACGCCCGCGTCTTCGAGGCATTGCACTTCGCGCGCCAGGGCCTCGGGATCAATCACCACGCCATTGCCGATCAAGGCCTGGCGGTCCGGGCGCACGATACCGGTGGGCAGGAGCTGCAAGATATACTTACGTCCCTCCGCCACCACGGTATGGCCGGCGTTGGCGCCTCCCTGGTAGCGGGCCACTACGTCGAAGTGCTCAGCGAGAGCGTCCACCACCTTGCCCTTGCCTTCGTCACCCCACTGGACACCCACCACCACTGCGGCTTTGGACATGTTTGGGACCTGGCTGCTCAAACTTCCTATTCTAACCTGAGTGCGGCCTGAGTGCGGCTAGGGTGCGGAAAAGGGTAGTGTCCTAAAAACCGGACACTACCCGGAAAAGCGAGGAGGAGGACCGGCTCCGGTAGGCTCCGGTCCTGCATGATCACTAGAAAACTTTTTGAGGATCAGGATCGTCTCAGAGATGGCGCTCGATCAGCTTCACCACCGCGTCCTTGGACTGGACACCGGTGAGTTGCTCCGCCACCTGGCCGTTCTTGAAGAGCAACAGAGCGGGTATGCCGGTGATCCGGTAGCGGCTGGTGACGTTCATATTCTCGTCGACGTTGACCTTACCTACTTTGGTACGGTCGGCAAACTGTTCTGCGACGGCCTCCACCGTGGGTGTAATCGCGCGGCACGGACCGCACCAAGTGGCCCAGAAATCCACCAGCACAGGCTTATCAGATTTGAGCACCTGCTCATCGAAATTCTGGTCCGTAAACTCAGCTAAATGATTGTTGCCAGACATCTTCCTCTCCTTGTTGCGGAACCATGAGGCCGAGCCCGAAACCCGAGGCCTCGAACTCAAACCCACAGTTCAATTATAAGCTGAGGCCACGCGAAAACGCAGCCCACTGCCTGAACCAAGCGATTAGATGCAAGATAGTTGCATTCGACGCGCCGCTCTTACCCTAAGCCCGGTGCGAAATGACCCCCCTGTAAAACTCGGCGTACTCACGGGCGGAGTGCGTCCAGGAGAAATCCTGCTCCATGCCATTGAGCATGATTCGATGCCAGAGGTCGGGACGGCTATAGGTCTCCAAAGCCCGTGAGATCGCGCCTAGCAGCGCCGGTCCGTTATAGCCCCAGAACTTGAAGCCGGTGCCCCAACTGCCGTTGAAGTCCTCAACGCTGTTTTCGAGGCCGCCGGTCGCTCTCACCACCGGTACGGTACCATACTTCAAGCTGTACATCTGATTCAAGCCGCTGGGCTCGTAACGTGAGGGCATCAGAAAGACGTCCGAACCTGCCTCAATCAGGTGGGCCAGTCCGTTGTCATACGCGACCTTCACCAGAAACTTTCCGGGGAACCGCACGCCCAGCGATCGGAAAAAGTCTTCGTACTCCCGCTCACCAGTTCCGAGCACCACCAGGTAGAGGTCACGCGCGGCCAGCTCCTCAGCGATCGCAGCAATCAGGTCAAAGCCCTTCTGGCGGGCGAACCGGGAAACAATGCCGAGTACCGGCCGGCTGAGGTCCGGTTGGTCCAGTCCCATTCGTTCCAGAAGCACACGTTTGCAAGTCTCCTTGTTTTTCAAATCGGCCGGGGTATAATTCGCGGGAATCAGCGGGTCTGTCGCAGGATTCCAGGTTCCATAATCAACGCCATTCAGGATTCCTCGCAGCCGGCCTGCCTGCCGCCTGAGAACACCGTCAAGGCCGTATCCGAACTCGGGAGTTTGAATCTCTTCGCCGTACTTCGGGCTCACGGTGGTCAGCGCGTCGGCAAACATCAGCCCGCCCTTGAGCAAATTGATTCTCCCGTGGTACTCCAGGCCATTGATGTTGAAGAGGGCGTCGCTGAGAGAAATGTCGGCAAGAGGAAATCGGTAAAAATCGCCCTGGTAAGCAAGATTGTGAATGGTCAGGACGCAACGCGTAGCGTTGTAATAGAGATCCTGGGCGTAAGTGCTTCGCAGGTAAACCGGCACCAGCGAAGTCTGCCAGTCATGGCAGTGGATAATGTCAGGCGCCGGCTCCAGCCGCTTGATGAATTCCAGCGCGGCCAGCGAAAAGGCCGCAAAGCGCCGATGATTGTCAGGGTAATCCCAGCCTGTTACCTTGTCCTGATAAAGCCCGTCGCGGTCAAAGAACTCAGGACAGTCGATGAGGTAGTGGGGGACACCCTCTATGGTTCCGCCGATCTGTACGCTAGCAAAATGGAGACGGGCACCCAGGGGGATTGTAAGGCTGCGCCCCTCCGGCGACGTCTCGCCTTGCTTGGTGCCATGGTACCTAGGCACGATCACCTGGACGTCAATTTCCAGTTCCGCGAGCGCCGCCGGCAGCGCGCCGACCACGTCCGCAAGCCCGCCTGTCTTCGAGAACGGGACGCACTCCGACGCCACGAATACCACTCGCATGGATATACCCTCGAAAAGGCTACTGCATCCCTACCAAAAAATCGTTGCTTCTTGAGGCTTCAGAGCGGAGATCTACCGACGCTGTCGCTCTTCAAAAACGGCACCCGTAAATCCAAAGTCTGGATCACTCTCACTTTCCTCGCGCTCCCGGTCTGCGATCTCCGCGAGTTTAGCTTTCTGCGCCTCCTTGTCCTCAATCGCCCCAGCCAACTTCCTCTCGGCCGCAAACCAGTTGCGTTTGGCTTCTCTGTATGCAGCCTCAAGCTCAAGCGCCTGCTCGAACTTCTCCTTCGCTTCCGTATATCGCCTTAGGTTATGAAGCGCCACGCCCCAATTGTTCAGGCACGGCGCTGATTCCCTACTACTGGCAGACTGTCTGTATGCTCCCATTGCTTCTTCGTATCGACCCGACTTTTGCAATAGGTCACCCTTGAGACTCAGAGCCTCTGGCTTGAGACTGGGTGCCTCTACATCCTTCGGGTCCACCCCCGTCACGAACTCAAACTTCTTAAGTGCCGGCAAGTAACGCCTGGTTACCATTAGTCCGACTCCATAGTTGAAGTGGACCTCGTAATCGGTTGCGCGATCTCCTCGTGCTTGAAGATACGCCTCGTGAAAATCAGAGTACGCGCGGGCCAAGTCACCTTGGGAGCGAGAGTACGCGTCTTTGAATGCCGGTCCCGTGCTTCCTCGGAGGCGGAGAAACCTCGTCGAGTCAGGCTCCTTGTAATCCTCAGAATACCTTCGAGCCAAGCTCGGCGGTAACCGCGTTTCAAACGTCTGATCTCGGGGTATACCTAAACCGATACCCTGACATGCACAAAGCTCAACAAAGAACTTGTCCGCGTCCAAGCCTGGCAGCCAGCGTGTTTCAGGAAGGTCCAGCACACGCCTTAGCGCTGGTGAAAGCCGCTCGTATTCGCTTTCCTTCTCATGGCTGACCCAGTAAAGGGCGCGTCCAGCAAGTCTTCCTGGACGCGTCAGGAGCTGCTCGAGTCGGTTCATCGGCCATTCGTCACCACCTCGGTAACCGACGACCACAAGGACTTCGCTCGTCAGGGCTGGTTCGAGGAAGCGCGTGAATCCCGGGATGTTCTCCCTTACTTCATCGTCTGTGTTGCGCAGGTCGTAGGCCTTCTCCTTGCCGTGAAGGTACGCAATCTGAGGAAAGGTTGGGTCTATCCTAAGCTGGCCTATGTCATTGGGAGTGCGAACTGCCGCGTTTTCCGAGAGAAGTTGCAGTGCCCCTTCGACGAGACTGTCGAAATTAGTGGTCAGGACAGTTCTAACAAATCCTGCGCGAATCAACTGGGCCATCAAAATAGCCGCGAAATTAAGCTGGGGGCCTGTCTCCTTCAGGCAGTCGTCAATGAATATCGACCGGTCGACTTGGCCGGGCAAGTTCTTGAGACAATGTGAGTAGAGGGTTCCCCAATCCTCACCCTGAAGCTGAGATGGCACCCTCTCGGTTTGTTGTGCCCATTTTCTGACTTCCGCCCGCCTCTGATCCCTTTCGCCAGGAGACAAAGTGGCATACGGCTCGCCGACATTTCCGAGCTCTCGCCACTCACGATCGAGAAGGCGATCAACTATCCCTTCTGCAAGCGGGACTCCGGCTGTCGCCGAGGTTCCGGCACCCAACCAGAAAATGTACTTCCCCCTTTTTCCTTCGCGCGCAATCGCATTACCGAGCTGGTTAATTGTTATTGTCTTAACCATGCACTAGAGACTCAAACGTTCTGCGGCGCGACCTGGACTATGCGGAGGTCGCGCTGATTAACCAAAGCCTCAACCTTAGAGGATGGGGTCGGGTGTGTCAAGGATGGGAGGACGAGGAGGACGAGGAGGACTGTGGGGGCAGTGGCGCACTCGCTTCGAGACGGGCCGGACTGCGGCCTAGCGGCAAGTTCTCGATGCCCAGGGCCTTTGACCGTTCGAGCCAGCTACCCGCCGACAGAGCACCCGAGGCGAGTTGCGCGACGGTCTCAAACGGATTAAGTTCATCAGCTCCGCGATTCAAATGGAGCTCCCCGGGCCCAGCATGCAACTCCCAACCAGCTTCTGAAAGCGCCAGAGCGAATGCCGCGCCGACTAAGTGACCCGCCCGCTGCGTTCGCTGCTCCCGTGTGATAAGCATGCCCTTGGGATCCCGAATTTGCGATCCTATTTTGTTCAAGTCCTTGACCACCTCCTGCAGCGAGCCGACCGTAGTACCCTTGAGAGGTGCCGCATACTCCTCGGCGAGCCGCTTCCACTGTGGCATCCAAACCTCGGTGCCAACTTGCTCCCATGAAGCAGGCTTCAGCTCCGTAACTTTCCGGTTCGGATTGAGGTGCTGCAATATCTGAACTTCCACACTTGCCACATCGTCGATCAGGCTGATGCCGGGAGGGTCGGCTCGGGGTGCTTCTCCTGTTGGCAGCCTTTGGGCACGTGCGATGCGGTCCCGCAGCGGAGGATGGCTGTCGTAAGGGTTGGTGCGCCCCTCCTTCAGAGCCTTATCGAGCTGGGAGGAGATGGCCTCGGCAATCGGAGGGACGGCAATGAAACGGGCGAAGCCTTCCGCAATGGCCGGCCGGTATCCTGCAGTGAGAACCTGCTCCAACTCGGTCTGATATGCGGGGAGCGCGGCGGCCGCACCGTGGAGGCCGCGCAGGCCCTCGATAAGAGCCTGTGACCCGGTGGCGTGACACGCAAGCTCGTCAGCACGAAATTCCTGACGCCGCGAAATCAATTGCGTGATGCGAAGGAACAGGGTCCAATAGGCGACAAGTATTTTGATGACCGCCCAGTGAACCAACCGGACCACCGCGAATCGCGCCAGCGCGCCGAGAGCCGCGTTGGGCTCCCCTAGTCCGCCGATCGTGCGGACCATGGCCCCCCGAGCCTTATAGACCCACGGACCCAGCCTTGTGTCGCCGCCATAATAGTGGCCGAATTCGTGCGCTACGACAGCGCAAAATTGTGCGACCGTGAGAACCTGAAGCAAGGGCAGACCTAGAAACATGACTCGACGGCTGCCAAATCCCATCACGCCTCCGCGTTCAGTGACCGCGGCGTTGAGGTCAGGGATAATGTAGATTTCCTGCGGCATCGGTTCGCGTAAGGTTGTCGCGAGGCGCTGGACCTCGGCGAACAGGCGGGGCTGTGACGAGGAATCCAGCCGCGGACCCGGAGCCTTGAACTGCTCCCGCCGTGGTACGAGCGACCATAACAGCGTCACGGCGATCACTAGCCCGCCGATAAGCAGAAGGAGAACTTGACCATTGCCACTCACGCCGTTTTCGATCAGCCAGAAGGGCGCATACGCGCACGCCGCCGCCAAGGCAAGTGTGAGCAGATAAGACCCGATTATCAGGAGTACTTCGAGGGCAGCCCAAGCCTTCAGCGACGGACGAGACGGAAGATTGCGAAGTGCAGAATCCATAAGATCCGCGCATTCTAGCACGGGATTAGGCAAGCCGGATGTGTTTTTCGACTGGCTCCTGAGGGCCCCCGTGCCCGTCTGGTTGAAGGTGACGCAGTCGGGGCGCATGGGCATGTGCCCCTACGAAATGTGACCCAGTTCCGGGTGGGAAATCAGGCTGCTACTGGACGAAATCCGCCTTCGTCATCGGCGCGCAATCCACGCGGCGCAGCACGAAACTGTGTTAGATTCTAGGGCGCCATGAAGCTAAACGCATACTTAGTGAAGAGCACCGTGGTGGCCGCATTAGGCGGCCTCCTGTTCGGCATCGACACGGCAGTGATCTCGGGGACCACCCGAGGTTTGACCGGCGCTTACCACCTCACGCCGAGCTCTCTGGGGCTGACCGTCTCGATTGCACTCTGGGGCACGGTGATCGGCACCCTCACTGCCGGGTTCCTGGGCGATCGTTGGGGCCGGCGCGACAGCCTGCGGCTGATGGCCGTGCTTTACCTCGTCTCGTCGCTCGGCTGCGCTTTCGCCTGGGGTTGGTATCCGCTGGTTGTGTTCCGTTTTGTAGGAGGCCTCGGCATCGGCGGATCGTCCGTGCTCGGGCCCATGTACATCGCCGAGATCGCCCCGGCGAAATGGCGCGGCCGGCTGGTGGGGTCGTTCCAGATCAACGTGGTGGCGGGTATCCTGCTCGCGTACCTGTCGAATTACGCCGTGGGACTCGCAGGGCTGGGAGCAGCCGAGTGGCGCTGGAAGCTCGGTGTGCCAGCCGTGCCCGCGGCCTTGTTTCTGGTGATGCTTCTCAACATCGCGCGCAGTCCACGATGGCTGGTCAAGCGGCGGCGAATTGACGAGGCCCGTGAAGTGCTCAAAATGACGGGAGACGAGTGCTACGAGCAGGACCTCCAGGAGATCATCAAGTCGATTGACCTCGAACACGTGGCGCAAGACCACCTGTTCAATTGGAGCTGGGCCCTCGGCTCCATCAATCTGAAGTATCTCTTTCCCATCTTGCTAGCCTTTTCAATTGGTACGTTTAACCAGCTCTCCGGTATTAACGCCATCCTTTACTATCTCAACGATATTTTTGCCAGCGCCGGGTTCAGCAAGGTCTCGGGCGACTTGCAGGCCGTCGCCATCGGCGCCACCAACCTTCTGTTTACGCTGCTCGCCATGTCGGTGATCGATAAAGCCGGCCGCAAGACGCTGCTGCTCATCGGGTCCGTGGGAACGGCGCTGAGCCTCGCCGGCGTGGCCTGGGTTTTCTTCACCGGCACGCACAAAGACGCGCTGGTGTGGCTGCTCGTCGGCTTCATCGGCTCGTTCGGCTTTTCGCAGGGAGCGGTCATCTGGGTTTACATCGGCGAAGTGTTTCCCAACCAGGTGCGGGCCAAGGGTCAGAGCTTGGGCAGTTTCTCGCACTGGTTCATGAACGCGCTCATTTCCGCGGTGTTCCCACTGATGGCAGCTTCATCCGGAGGATATCCCTTCCTCTTTTTTGCGATCATGATGGTACTGCAATTCTTCGTGGTGCTTTTCATCTATCCCGAGACCAAGGGCCTGAGCCTTGAGGAAATGCAGCACGAACTCGGAATCTCCTGACGATCCTCTGCCCCAAAAGTGTAAAGATTCAGCTCACTGCCGAGTGCCATCTTCGATCTTCGAACGAAATTCACAGCCTATCTTACTGAATACTCATACGGAAAATAATCGTTCGCATCCCTCCCGTTTGTACCCACTGTCTCATTTCAGCTTGCGATAATCGCGGCGAGGGAAAGCCATGATCACGTTCTCGGGCGCCGCGCCGGGCAGAGTGTTCACTGATTGCGCGATTTGCGCGCCTGCGGGTGGGCAGCAGGAGGTGCAAAAAAGGTCGGGAGAGATGTGCGGAAAAAAACGCGAAATGAAGGAGGGTCCCACGATGTTATTGATAACAAAGGGCCGATTTTTTGAACCCACGATGTTTATGAAAATAAGGTAGTTATTCGTGATAGGCCGCGATATTTATGAAAATAAAGGGTTTGGTTAGAACGTCGGGTGCGCGGCGGCATGCGGCTGAGGTGCCTGACGTGGCCGTTGCTGGCCGACCAGGCACGCTTCGGCCAGATCCGCGTCGGGTAGGTTCGCCAAACTACCCGCAGGAGCAAATTGAAAACTGAACGTAACGAACGAAGCCAAGAGGTTATTGAAAATAAAGGACAATGTTTTTTCCACAGGCCTCAAAGCCAAGAGGTATATGAAAATAAATGACTTATTTTTGTAAAGCCAAGAGGTTGTTGATAGCAAATGGCTTGATTTGTCTCAGTAACTCTCTTATAAACATAAGGTAAGAGAAAACTAACCTGCATTTTTCACCAGGATTCGAAAAGGGCGGGGCTGAAAGCCCCGCCCTTTTCGAATCCCGGTGAGAAATGCAGGCTAATGTGACAACTGCGCAAGAAAGCACACGATCACCTCTGAGGATCACTCGCCGCCTTCGCCTGCCGCACCAGCGGACCGCCCGTCAACACACCAATCCTGCCGTCGCAGTCGTCCTCCACTTTCGCGAAACTCAAGGAGTCACCATCCAGCTTCCAGGTGTACTTGCCGTCGGACGCGGAGCAGGCGTATTTGCCTCCGGTGTCTTGGAAGACCGCCTGATCGTGGCTGCCGCTGTAGGTACCTTCCACCACCAATTCGCCGTTCTGGGTAACATGATAGGTTTTGTCTGCAGAGAAGGTAACGCCCCATTCGACGCTCACGAACGTGCCGATGGGAAGATTGTCGGCGGCCGGGAGCGAGGCCGCAGAGATAAGAAGCGCCAGGGCCGTGGAGGGCAGCACCAGGGTGAGCCGAGAACGATTCGAACGTCTATTCATGCAAGCCTCCTTGTGATTCGGACTCATTTGGTACGATGTAGGGTACGAAGCGCGCTGCTGTTCGGTTCCCGGCTTGGCCAACTCCAGTGCGCTACTTTCGAGGTGAATGTGCTACGAATCGCAATTGTGGGTCTCGGCCAGGTGGGCAAGACCACTCTTTTCCAGATTCTGACTCGCGCTCATGGTTCGAGCGTGGCGCCGTCAAAGACCGAAACCCACGTGGGTGTGGTGGGGGTGCCGGACGCGCGGCTCGACCGGCTTTCGGCGATGTACCAGCCGAAGAAGACGGTGCACGCTTCCATCGAGTACTTCGACGCGCCGGGCAGCGTTATCGACCTCCTGCGCACCGGCAGTCGCGCCTCAGCCAGCCTTAAGGAAGTAGACGCGCTGGCCCACGTGGTGCGCGCCTTCCACAACGACGCTGTGCCGCCTCCGAGTGGGGAAGTGAATCCACGCGCCGATATCGAAACCACCGACCTTGAGCTGGTGCTTTCCGATCTTGCCGTGGTTGAGAAGCGCCTGGAACGCCTGACCAAGGACGTGAAGAAGCAGAAGAATCCGGCGCTCGAGAAGGAATTTGCGGTGGTCGAAAAGTGTAAGGAGGCTCTCGAAAAACAGATTCCTCTTCGCCAGATCGAACTATCCGAAGAGGAGCACAAACTCATCCGCGGCTTTACGTTTCTTTCGCTCAAGCCGATGGTGTACGTCCTGAACCTCGATGAGAATGACGCTGCGCGCGCCGGCGCCGCTGACGAGTTTGCTGCGGAGATGGGTCTGGCGCAGAAGCCTCGCACCGCAGTGACCGCGGTTTGCGGCAAAGTTGAGGCCGAGATGGCTGAACTCACGGACGCCGAAGTCGCCGAGTTCATGGAAAGTTACGGCCTGAAGGAGTCAGCCGTGTCACGCTTCATCCGCACCAGTTACCGGCTGCTGGACCTGATCTCATTCTTTACCGTGGGCGAGGACGAGTGCCGCGCCTGGACGATTCGCGCCGGCAGCACGGCCCTGGAAGCGGCCGGCGAGATTCACAGCGACATTCAAAAGGGCTTCATTCGGGCGGAAGTGGTGACTTACGAAGACCTGGTGGCCGCAGGGGGACTAGCCGAGGCTCGGGCGCATGGGCACCTGAAGCTCGAGGGCAAGGAGTATGTGGTACGCGACGGCGAAGTGGTACACTTCCGGCACTCAGGTTAGATCGGGCCATCGGATGATCGGGTCATCGGGGAATTGGTGATTGAGTGAATGGTGATTTGCGATTGAAGGACCGACTGCAAACTGGAGGTGGAGAGTCCGTGAGGACGATTATCCGATTCAGACCAGTGTTGATGCTTGGCTGCGCGGTCGCGGCTCTCCTGGCCTCCTGCATTCCTGGGCTGCAGGTTCTACCGCAGGGTGCACCGCCGTCGCGGGTGCGCGCACGCGATCTCGGTGTTCCCTTTGACGGCACTCCGGGGCCGCTTGATGCCATCACTGATGTGACGGGCGTGGAGGTGGGCTTCACAACCCTTATTTCGGGTGAGGGCAAGCTGGTGGTAGGCCATGGTCCCGTGCGCACCGGGGTGACGGCTATTCTGCCTCGCGGGAAGAGCTCGACGGACTCCGTCTTTGCCGGCTGGTTCACCGAGAACGGCAACGGCGAAATGACGGGTACCACCTGGGTGGAGGAGTCCGGATTTCTCGAAGGCCCGGTGATGATCACCAACACGCACAGCGTGGGAGTCGTGCGCGACGCGGTGATTGCCTGGCGGGTAAAGCACGGGCAGCCGGAAGGGTCGGAGTACTGGTGGTCGCTGCCGGTGGTGGCTGAGACTTACGACGGCTATTTGAATGACGTGAACGGATTCCACGTGAAGCCGGAGGATGCCTTTCACGCCCTCGATACCGCGCAGTCCGGACCCGTGGCCGAAGGAAACGTGGGCGGCGGCACCGGCATGATTTGCTATGAGTTCAAGGGAGGCACGGGCACCGCCTCGCGCCGCCTCTCAGGCGGCTTCGGCGGTTACACAGTCGGGGTGCTGGTGCAGTGCAATTGCGGCGCACGCGACCTGCTGCGAATCGCAGGCGTGCCGGTAGGCCGCGAGATTCCGGGCAACAAGGTCTGGTCCCAACTCGATGCACCGGGGATCAACAATAGCAGTCTTGCGGCTTCAGCGACCTTCGCACGCCGGGACGCGGGCTCCATCATCATCGTGGTGGCCACTGACGCTCCCCTGCTGTCTCAGCAGTTGAAGAGGCTGGCGCGGCGGGCTACCCTAGGCTTGGCGCGGACGGGGACCATTTCCGGCAACGGTTCCGGCGACATCTTCATCGCCTTCTCCACCGCGAATCCGGGCGCAGCCGCGCCGGCTGGGCTCCGCCATCTCGAGATGGTGCCGAACGACCAGATGGACCCGCTATTTGAGGCTACGGTCGAGGCTACAGAAGAAGCCATCGTCAACGCCATGGTAGGCGCCCAGACCATGACCGGCATCAACAACCACACCGCTGAAGCCCTGCCTCACGACAAGCTGCGGGAAGTGCTGAAGAAATACAACCGGCTGGCGCGCATTGAGTGATTGGGTGATTGACTGCTCGATCGGCTGGTTCTCAAAGCATGGCATCAATCGACGGGACCGTCATGCTGAGCGGAGCGAAGCATCCCGGCATTTCCGTCGTGCTGGAAGCGAAATACAGGGATTCTTCACTCCGCTGCGCTTCGTTCAGAATGACACGGGGCGGCGCCGCCCATGGATTTGAGATGCACAAGGACCTTTTCCATCTGCCTGAATCGGACGGTAGGCACGCGGCTCAAACGCCGACCTCAATCTGTTGGAGGCCCACGAAACGTGGTAGGTCGTAGAGCATACCTGCATACTCTTCGAGGCAGAGATCCAGAACTTCTTTGAGATTTGTGTGGGGTTCATCAAGAGACGCACCCTGTGTGTGCCCCAGGGATGCCAGGCACGATCCCAACGTACAGCTTCGTCTCTGGATCCCACTCGACGTATGCTGAAAAAGTTCTCAAGCCGAATTGCGTCGGTTGCCAGCGCCGGAAATGGCGTTGAGAAGTCCCACAGTCGGCCGTAGTCCTGGTACCATTCATGCGCAACGTCACGCTGTTCGCCGCCCTGGTGTTCTCTGAGCTTGGGCGTCCTTGCTACGGTCCACATGGGGGTAGGGATGGCCGAAGACAATCAGGTCGTGAGTGCTATGAAACCATCCTGCTGGCATGACTGTTTGGTCTCATCAGGGATTCTTTTGCTGGCGGTGGTCCCCGTCGTTATCGAGGTATTCGTCACTCTTGTTCTTCACACGCAGCTCCGCTTAGTCGAGTGGGTCCAAGCGCTTCCTTGGTGGCTGGACCTGATCCCATTTAGCCTGTCGATCTTAAATCGGATTCGCTTTATAAGGGATTCACTTTCAGGCGCGTGTGGTTATTCAGAGTACTTCCCGATTACAATCTGGTAGGTTGGGGTCCGCCCTTTAGCCCTGAGATCAATGAAGCGCTCGCTGCCAATGCAGAGAACGCTACCATCGTCACTGAATTTCAGGGAGGGCCGGTTAACACTTGTGCTGAGTACTTGCGTCCGTCTGCCGCGAAACATTCCGGAGAAGAGTGATGTTGGGAAGCAATGTAGAACAATCCAGTCGTCTTCTAGAATCCTCGCGTCACCGAATCTGGTGGGGCGAAACGGACCTAAAGAAAGCGCCGGGATAAACCGACCTGGAGTTGAGGATGAAAGAGCCTCACAGGAAAGGAGTAGCGATCCACCCTGACCCCGAGTCATGCGCCAGCAGCCGTAAGGATGCGGGCGAGGCGT
>Ga0335085_10001733_pt1 | contig 44127 bp, 32 predicted proteins | sample Lox_Sample_45_FD_206712 | JGI IMG/M metagenome (GOLD analysis project Ga0335085, IMG submission 206712) | Soil microbial communities from Loxahatchee National Wildlife Refuge, Florida, United States - Lox_Sample_4.5 | ecosystem: Environmental > Terrestrial > Soil > Wetlands | place: USA... | reverse complement strand
ACGGTCCGAGGAGCCAACGCCATCCTGGCGTTGCGCTGCTCCCACCTCAATGGCCGCTTTGAGCAGTATTGGGAGGATCGCCGACAGGCTAAGGCTGCTTAATTCCAACTTCTATGTCGCGCACCCCGCGTGGTAAGTGACGGATACCGAGCGCCTGGGACGAGTCTTCGTGCTCGCGCAGCGCAAAGTGAAGCTCGTTTTTGACGCCGTCGCGGCCGTGCTCACGGCGAAGTGGCCTTCGCTCTCGTGGTTCCCGCCGCCGGGGCGCCTTGGAGCTTCTGCCGGACGATGCTCGCACGGCGGAGGCACACTTGGGCCCGATCAAGACAGCCCGCGCGCCGGTCGGGATCGCCGCAGAAGTCAGCCAGGTCCTTCCAAGTCTCGGCGAATTGAATCCAGAAGGCGAGTTCGCGGTCGAGCGGACTCACTCGGCCTCCCAAGAGGCGGCCTTGGGCGGAGTTCTCACGCCCTTCAGACCGGTGGTCAAACAAGACATCCTGTCGGTTAGTCTTACTTGCCAACCCCAGTAGTCCATCCTACAAAACACGTCCCGCAAGGGGTCAATACCGGGATTCCACTACGTGCCCGGGGATTCAGGCTGATGCCGAGCCCCGTTCATGTTTGCTCCAGGTCCAGTCTGAAGGCCCGCTCGATGTGAGGACTCGCGAACCGATGGCGAGCAGACCAAGCCCAGCTCCGCCACTTACCCGGTCCATGGGCTGAATAGTCTTGCGGCCGACGGCATTGTGGTCCCCATCGCCGACGGCCACACGGGACGGCTGCCGCGCCTGACCGCCGGGCCGTTCCGCCACCAGACGCGCGCGGACAGCTTCGTCAAGGCCGCGCGGCTACATGCGTCTGCCGGTGAAGCAGGCCGTGATTTCCGCGTCGCTCCTGAGCCTGCTTTACCCTCAGGACGGCATCAAGGGCTACACGCGCGCCGAGTTCATCGCCGACCTGTTTCGCGAGGTGGCGGACATTCGCGGGTGCCTGGACGCGGGAGCCTGCGCGTGCTGGGCCTCATCCGCAGATCATCTGCGTCCCGGCCAGACGATCTTCGTCGGCATGATCGATCCTATCGATTCCAGGGTCGAAACCCCGGAAGACGTTCGCAACCGCGTGCTCGAAGCGGCGGAATTCATTCCGGTCGCCCAGCCCGGCACCACCGACGATTGCGGATTCGCTCCCTTGCGATGATATGTCCACGTCGCGCGACACCGCATTTGCGAAGATCCGCGCGCGCGTGGAAGGTACGAGGCTGGCCGAGAAGGCCCTGGGCGTATGAAAGCCAGCCACGAGAAGAGCCCCGGAACGGTGCCGCGCCGCCGGCCGTAAGACCCGATCACTCCGTTACCCGAGTCGCAGGCCAACCCGACAGTCACGCGACCTGCGCTTCCGCGGCCTCGCGCAGCGCCCCGACGAGGGTCTCCTCGTGCTGGAAGACGAATTCGTTCCGCTCCCGCACCAGATCGTCGATCCAACGGCGGCAATGGGCCTGCAGGACGGGAGTTGACAACATGTTCGCGGCGCCGTCCGAGTAAACACGCGACAGGTCCTCGACCACGTGAAACAGCATCTCGTTACTCTCCCGCGTGATCGCCCGCACTCGCTGCTGGTAGTCCGGCATACCCGGAAGGTGCGGGAAAAGGCGATCGAGAATGGCGATCTCGTGCCACACCCAGTTTAGTTGGGGAGACAGCGCACGATAGCCGTGAACCCACCCTGTGACGTCCACGGTGCGCGCGAGTTCCGCATAGAACGCGTCGAGCCGGGGATCGAGAAAGTCGTAACTGGGATTGCAGACGTCGCCGCGCAGGCGGCCGGCGCGCTCGAGATCGTCCTTGATCGGCGTTCCGTCGTAGGGCAGCATGCGGCAGAAGACCGCACCCGCGCTGCCGTCGCCCACGATCGTGCGCAGGAAGCGCACATTCTCGCGAATCGATTCGAACGTGCTCGAGGGATCGAAGAGCATGAACCCGAACTCAAACATCAGGCCGACTTGTTTTAGGATCTCCACCGCCCGGATGTTCTGCTCCACGGTCACCTGCTTGTGCAGGGTCTTCAATCCTTCTTCGCTGCCGGACTCGAGGCCCATATAGACCAGGTAGAGGCCGGCATCGCGCATGGTGCTGAACATTTCGGGCTCCACCACGTCGGCCCGGCAGTTCATCTTCCAGATCACCCGGCCCACCAGTCCACTCTTGTGCATCTCGCTGACGAATTCGCCGGCCCAGCGGTGCCACACCGGGCCAAAGAGGGGGAAGTCGTCGTCCTGAAAAAGAAAGATCGTGATGCCGCGCTCTTCGTGAAGCGCGCGCATTTCCCGGACCACCTGGGCGGGCTTGCGCGTGCGCACCATCTTGCCGGGCGCCGTGCGATAGAACATGTGGATGGAACAGAACGAGCACGTCCGCGCGCAGCCACGGCTTGCCAGCAGCGGCATGGCCTTGCGTCCGAGGACCATTTGCGGTTCCCAGTTGCGCTCGGGGTAGGGCAGCACGTCGAGATCCGCGACCAGCGGCCGCATCGGCGTGGCGATGAATTCATCGTCCTGGCGGTAGGCAATGCCCTGGATCTGGCGCCAGTCGCAGTTGGTGCTGAGAAGATCCACCAATTCCAGAAGCGTGAGTTCGCCTTCGAACCGGACCACGCTGTCGAGATCGGGAACCAGTTTCAGACTGTCTTGATAGTTGAGGCTGGCGAAGTGCCCGCCCATGGTGAAGTGACAGCTCACACCTTCCGCGCGCAGACGGCGCAGCAACGAGTCGAACCGGCGGATATAGAACTGAAAGATGAGGGAGAAGCCGACCAGGATGGGGTCGGCAGCCTTGATCCCGCTGACGATCTCGTCCTCGCTCGCCTCAACGTCGAAGATCTGCACCGAGTAGCCGCGTGAGCGCAGGGTGGAAGCGAGATAACCCAGTCCCAGGTTACCTTGCCGTTGGAATCCGACCAGCACAACCGGACGAGCAGTATCCCGTGAGCGCTCTCCCGATACGCCGCCCTCGAGGATGGTGAACGGAGACAGTTCTGACATGCTAGTCCTCCTTCGCGCCACCAGGATTAGGAGCAGAAACGAGAAAAGCAGTTGCGGGGCGCCGGCCAGGAGCTAAGGACCGGAGGCTAGCCAGGGCGATCGCCGAAACGCAGGCACGATTGACAAGTCGCCCCTGCTGTTTCGGGCCTGGCCCCAGCCCCTGGTCCCCGATCCCTGACGCCGCGACCCGCAACCCGGTTTTGCGTAACACGTCGCTAACGACCCGTCTTCTCGAGCGCGGCCTTGGCAGCCTGAATGGCCTTCGTTTGAGCTGCCAGAAGCTCCTGGTGATAGTTCAACCTGACGAGGGCCAGCTGCTTGTGGGTCGCGGCGTCAAACTGCTGGTTTTCCCAAGGTGGACCAATGGGGTCCCACCAGATGTGAGGGTTGTAATAAAGAGCTTCCTTAAAATCTGCCATCTCAGCCTCCTCTTGAAAGATTCGTTGAACCGTCCTTCGTTTGCCTTGCGTCGGATGTCAGCCGGGACACCTCGACCATGCGTGCAGCTCGGCGTTCGTCGTCCGATCACCCCCCGGCCGCGTCCTGCCAATTAGTTGCGTGGATACTATCATCGTTTCAGGTCGATTGCGCGAGAAAAGTGGTAGTGCCCTTCGAAGGCAGGCTTGTGGTGCAGGCATCCTACCTGCTGAGTCTCGGCCCTGAAATACAGGCTGGAAGCCAACACCAAAACCGAACGAAAGTACGCGGCATGGGCTCTTTATGCTTCAAAAATGAGATAAAGCTGTGGCCATCGGGACCCTCTTGGCCGGCGGGCTGGCGGAATCGAAGATGTGCGGTTCTTCACGAAAGGCCAAGCATTGCGTCTTTACGCAGAGCTTTGCTCTGCGCCATCCCGGCATTTGCACGTCGTTATTCCGCGCCAGTCGTTATTCCCCGCCGGCATTTTGAGCCTCGTCGTTCCCGCGGAAGCGGGAATCCAACTCGAAGAGACGCGTGGATGACAGAGATCTCGAGAAGCGCAACGCAAAGACCGGAAATCGAACTGGCCAAGCCGTATGCTCTGGCGATTGTCTGAATGTGGATTCCCGCTTTCGCGGGAATGACGATGTTCCAAAGGGCCGGCCTACATTGGCACAGGCACTCTTGCCTGTGCTTGTGTTCGTCTGCCTTCTTCCTGCGCAGCCAACCGTGAATGCTTTGGGTGTGACCTGAATTGAAGAAGCTTGCGGAACTCGTCGGTGGTGAGCCGGCCATCTCGGACGGTGCTTCGGCACGGTTAAACCGCAACCTCGATCTCCCGCATCTCGGCTCCGTCGCCTTGCTCAGGCCCGGCATCAAGGTAGTCGCGAATGGCATCGGCAATGTTCGTCAGCGCCTCTTCACGGGTCGTTCCTTGCGACCAGCACCAGCAATTCAGCTGCATTCTCGATTGCCGGAGCAAAGAACGCCTTTGGACTAGAACGCGGTATCCGGAACCCATTCCCACTGGTTATCCGGCGGCCATTCGTAGGGGAAGAGCTTACCCGCGGCCTCGGCGCTCAGATTGACCCCGAGCGAAGCGGCAGCCTGAGCCAAAACGGGATCGCGCCCGCTGGCCAGGTCCGCGCGTGTCGGCAGCACAATCTGGTCGGGCACGACACCGACGTGCTCGAGACTTTTGCCGTCTCGCATGATGATGTCCGCTCCCGTGATCGACGCTCCGTAGCCAACGTGGCCCATAGGGTACATGTAATGACGCGATTCCTCCACTCTGCCCGCGGAGCGATCGCCCATCACGGTACCACGACCCTCCAGCTGTATGACCTTGGCGAAAAGTTCCGCCGCCGACGAGGAGTTGCCGTCAACGAGCACCACGGTCCTGCCCGTAAAGGCGTCTTTGCCGGCTGATTTTGCCGTCACCGGCCTGGTCTTGTTGCGGTCACGCCGATCCCCGATTTTTACCTCGCGGTCAAAGAAGACGCCCAGACAGTACGCAAGCGTATCGGCCAGGCCGCCAGGATTATCGCGCACGTCGATGATCAACGCCTGGTGGCCGTTCGCTTTGTGGATGATGTTCTTCATCTCTGATGGAGCAAAGGTGAAGGCCGAAATCCGGACCACCATCAGCGCGTCACCCAGTTCGACTGCTCGCGGACGAAGATAGTGCTGTTGGTCCTCGGCGAAGCGTCTGCGATCGGAGAGCACCCATTCAGGGTCTTGGAAGTGACGCAACTCCTTTACTCTGGTTGTGACGTTGATCTGGCGCTCGTGCCCGTCGAGATCGCGGAGAGTGACATTCAATTCCGGCTGCGGCTTCAGGATGCGGAGGATGTACTCCATCTTAAAGAGGTTGTCGCGCGTCGGTTGGAAGCCATTGATCGCGAGCACCTCGTCGCCGGGTTTGATTCCTTTCGCTTCCGCGTCACTGCCGGGTCGCACGTGAGTAACAAGACACCGGGTTCCCACCATTTGAAATTCCCAGCCGTAGTCGATGCGGTAGGGCGGCGGGGGCGGGATGAAATAGGTATGAGAGTCATTGAGGCCGTCTAAAGCTGCCGCGATATCTGCGAATCCCGCACCCCACTCGTTCTCTCGAGAGATCTCTTCCTTTGCCCTTTCGACTCTGGCCGCCCAGTCGACGCCGTGAAGGTCCGGATCGTAATAGTGCTTACTCACCTCCGACGTAACTGTAGTCAGCATTTGCTGCAGCCGCTCGCGATCGTCTTTGGACATCTGTTGCGTCCACGCGCTTCGAGGAAGAAAGACGCTCGCGGTCAGCAAAGCGAAAGAGCACCACGATCTGACTCTGCCGCTCATAACGATTTCCTGCAGGTTGCGAAGGGAGGAGCGATCGCCACTCGCTTGCTTGCTGTCCTCGCGATCCCAGGAGAGCTCGGGCCACCCGCCGCATTTCTTCTAGTGCCCCCCGCCTCCGCTCAACTCATGCACAATATCGCTGACGAACTTCTTGGCGTCGCCAAACAGCATCAGCGTCTTCTCCATGTAGTACAGCGGATTGTCGATGCCGGCGAATCCGGGGTTCAGGCTGCGCTTGATGACCATGGTGGTGCGGGCCTTATCGACCTCGATGATGGGCATGCCGTAGATGGGGCTGCCCTGATCAGTCTTGGCGGCGGGGTTGGTGACGTCGTTGGCGCCGATGATCAGCGCCACGTCCGTCTGGGGCATTTCGCTGTTGGCCGTTTCCATGTCGATCAGCTTGTCGTAGGGAATATCGGCTTCCGCCAGCAGAACGTTCATGTGACCGGGCATGCGGCCCGCGACGGGATGAATCGCGAACTTCATGTCGATGCCCTTTTTGGTGAGAATATCGAACATTTCACGGACCTTGTGCTGCGCCTGAGCCACGGCCATGCCGTAGCCCGGAACCACAATCACCGAATTCGACGAGCCGATGATCTGCGCCGCTTCTTCGGGCGAGGCGCTGCGCACCGTACGTTCCTCTTTCCCCTTCTCGGCGGAGACCTGAAGCTGTCCGAAAGCGCCGAAGAGCACGTTGGTGAACGACCGATTCATGGCCTTGCACATGATCACCGACAGGATGAAGCCCGACGATCCATCGAGCGCGCCGGCCACCACCAGCACGCGGCTGTTGAGGACGAATCCCAGCAATGCCGCCGAAAGTCCGACGTAGGAGTTCAAGAGCGAGATCACCGTGGGCATGTCCGCTCCGCCAATCGGCATCACCAGCAGGAAGCCGAAGAACAGCGACACAGCCACCATGATGGGGAAAAGCACGGTCAGGCCGGGATTGAACATCAGCACCAGCGCCAGCGCCACGGCGCTGCCGAGCACCGCCAGGCTGACGATGTTCTGACCCTTGTAAACGATGGGCCGCTGCGGCAGGATCTCCTGCAGCTTACCGGCGGCGATCAAGCTACCGGTGACGCTCAGCGAGCCGATGATCACTTCCATGGCGATCTCGATCATGCCGAATTTGGTGATCTTGGGCGTTTGCACGTAGTACTCGGAGATGCCGATGAGCGAGGCGGCCAGCGCACCGAAAGCGTGGCTCATGGCGGTCCGTTGCGGCACGGCCGTGATGGGCACAAGGCCCAGGGGAATGCCGATAATCACGCCGGCCAGAAGCCCAACGAAGATCCACTTGAACTCGACCAGTTCAGGGTTGAAGAAGGTGGTGACGAGCGCCACCGCGGCCCCAATCTCACCGGCCAGAACGCCATGGCGCGCGGTCGCCGGGGAACTCAGCCACTTCAGCGAAAGAATGAACAGCGCGATGGCGAGAATATAGGCAAAGTCGACAAGCTGAGGTGTAGTCATTGTTTTTTACGCCCGCTCAGTTTGAACATGCGCAGCATGCGGTCGGTGATGAGGAATCCGCCGATCATGTTGCTGAAAGCCGCCGCCACCGCGATGGCGCCCAGGATGGTGGAGAGGTTCGACTCGTGGCGTCCGCAAATGATGATGGCGGCGATCACCACGATCGCGTCCAGCGCGTTGGTGAGCGACATCAGAGGCGTGTGCAGCAGGGGCGAGACTCGCTTGATAAGCTCAAAGCCGAGGAATCCCGCCAGAACAAAGACGTATAGACTTTCGGTGAAACCAGCAGGCACGTTCTCCTCCCAAGTGTTATCCTCTGTAGCGGCGCTCTATGAGCGCCGGTCGTTATACATTGAAAAGCCGGCGGCCACAGACCGCCGCTACGGCATGCCTCTGTCGGCGGTGAGGACACCGCCGCTACAGCCTAGCCTTGCGCTTGCGCCGCCGCCGGCGGCGCCACGTTGAAGAACTTCTGCACCATGGCGTTCACGACTTGTCCGTCGCGGGTGAGCAGGGTGTCCGACGTAATCTGGTCCTGAAGATTCAGTTCCAATTTCCCAGCCTTCACGAGGTGCGTGAGGAAGGTGGTGAGGTTGCGGGCGTACATCTGGCTGGCGTGATAGGGCACGTAACTCGCCAGGTTGATCAAGCCCATGATGGTCACGTCATGCTCCACGATCACCTCGCCGGAGCGCGTGAGTTCGCAGTTGCCGCCGCGCTCGGCCGCCAGATCGACGATGACCGATCCGGGCGCCATTCGCTCCACCATGTCGCGGGTCACCAGCACCGGCGACTTCTTGCCCGGAATCACGGCGGCGGTGATCACCACGTCGCTTTCGGCGATCACCTGGCCCAGCAGTTCGCGCTGCTTCTGATAGAACGACTCGTCCTGGGCTACGCCGTAGCCTCGAGCGTCCTGCGCCCCTTGGGCCTCGATGGGCAGCTCCACGAACCGTCCGCCCAGGCTCTGCACCTGCTCCTTTACGACCGGTCGCATGTCATAAGCGGAAGCCACGGCGCCCAGGCGCCGCGCCGTCGAGATCGCCTGCAGGCCCGCCACGCCGCATCCGATGATGAAGACGCGGCTGGGCGAGATGGTGCCTGCCGCCGTGGTCATCATGGGAAAAAGCTTGGGCAGGGTGTCGGCGGCCAGCAGGACGGCCTTGTAGCCGCATACGGTCGCCATCGACGAGAGGGCGTCCATGCTCTGGGCGCGCGTGATGCGGGGCACCAACTCCACCGTGAACGACGTCACGCCGGTGGCGGCGACTTCCTGCACGGTCTCGAGCGAGCCGAAAGGCCGAAGAAAGCCGATCAGGACTTGGCCCCTGCGCAGCAGCGGCAGATCTTCCTTGCCGGTGCGGTCATTGGAGCCGTGACAGAGCACCTGGGTGATGATGTCGGCCGTCTGAAAGACCTCTTTGCGGCTGGGCAGAATCTTCGCCCCCTTGGCCGTGTATTCCGCGTCCGGATATCCGGCGCTCAAACCCGCGTTCGCTTCCACGACGACTTCGAGTCCGGCCTTTCCCAGCGCCTGAATCACGGCGGGGACCAGCGCCACGCGTCGTTCTCCGGGGAAAGTCTCCTTGGGCACGCCGACGATCATAGATGTCCTCCCAGTCGGGCTCGCGCCCGTACCAGCATCATTTGCATTTCCGCGTTTGAAAGATCGGGCGACGGTAATTGCTGTTCTTGCTTCTTTCTTATCGTCGCCGCGCGATGCAGGGTCCCTGTCAAGAGCCAGTGTGTCCTTTTAAGGGCAAGGTTGGGGGTGATTGCAGTCACCCGTATTCGTGAGTTTCATCACAGCTGCATAGGTGTCAGGTTCCAGGTGCCAGGTTGCACTCGGGTACTGGCCGGGGAGACGACTACTGAAGCCTGGAGCCCAGCGCCGAGGACCTAAACCAAAGCCTGGAACTTAACACCTAACAGCTACTGCTCATTCTCCGCCGGCTCTGTGCTCGCGAATCCCATGCGGTCGCGAATCTTGCGGAAAGCCGAGTAAATCTCCGGCAGCTTGGCGTAAATCGCGGTACACCTGAGCCAGCGCGTGTTATCGAGGGCAGGCGAACCGGAGACGATCTTGCCGGGTTCGACGTCGCCGCCGACGCCGGATTGCGCCGTGACGATGGCGCGATCGCCTACGCTCAGGTGGCCGGCGGACGCGGATTGCCCGGCAAAGACCACCTCGCGGCCGAGCTTTGAACTGCCGGCGAGTCCCACCTGCCCGCAGAGCAGCGTGTGCTCGCCGATGTCGCACCCGTGGCCGATCTGGACCAGATTATCCACCTTGACGCCGCGGCGCAGGCGGGTTTCCCCCACCGTGGCGCGATCGATGCAGGAATTCGCCTGGACCTCGACGCCGTCTTCCACCACGACGGTGCCAGCGGCGGCGATCTTGTAGTACGAGCCGTCGGCCTGTCGGGCGAAGCCAAAGCCGTCGCTGCCGAGGACCGCGCCGTTCTGCAGGATCACGTCGTCGCCAACCCGGACGTTCTCGCGCACCACTGCATGGGAGTGCGCCAGGAAGCGATGGCCGATCCGTGCCCCGCGGTAGATCACGACGAAGCTCTTGAGGACGCAGTCGTCGCCGATCACGGCGCTGTCCTCAATCACGACGTAGGGCCCGATGGAGGGATTGCGTCCTATTTTAGCGGTCGGCGCGACGACCGCGGTCGAATGGATCCCGGCGCGGCGCGGCGGGACCATCGCGAAGAACTCGACCGCTCTGGCGAAGGCCAGGTAGGGATTGGCCGAACGAAGCAGATGCTTGCCGGGAAGGGAAGTCGTCTGGTCGACGAATATGGCGGCGGCACGGGTGGCTAAAGCCTTCTGGTAGTAGCGTGGGTTGGCCAGGAACGCCAGTTCGCGGTCGGACGCTTCCTCAAGTGCGGACACCCCCTCGATCTCCAGCGTCTCGGGGCCTTCGAGCGTACAATCCAGCCGGACGGCGATCTCTCCAAGCGTCATGGGCGCACTCCTGGGCGATTAGCGGCCGGCAATTGGTGGTCGGCAGGCCGGCAAGCGGCTGGCAACCACACGCCGGACGGGTACGGAATCCGGGATTGGAGCGATGTTCTTGCAAGTCTAGCGTTTTGAATAATATTCCGGCTTCGTTCGCAGATCCGGCGGTTATCGTTCGGCCGACAACCCTGGAAGACGGCCAATCTATGCGCTTTCAATACGGCAGGCCTGACGAGACTTGGCGAGGAATCCGGCGCGTTGGGGTGATGCGCCCGCATAAATCTCAGAGAGAATACCTATATAGTATAGGACAGGCTGTCAAGGAATAGTGTCGACGGAATTTGACTTCGGGTCGGCCCTTGCGGCCGCCCGAGTAACGGTGTCGCCGTGACATGGGCGGCCACAAGGTCCGCCCCTACATCTCAAAAGAGGTGTAATCCGAGGATCTGCTCCGCGATTTCCTCCGCGCTGTGCCCTTCGGTTGAGATGCGGTACTCAGCGAGGTGGTAGTACGCCAGCCGCTGCTCCAGAAGCTGGTCGAAGCTGGCACGGTCGCGAAACAGCGGGCGATTAGTGATCGTCTGACATCGGCGGTAAAGTTCATCGGATGAACACTCCAGCCAGATGGTGGGTCCACCCCGCGCCGAAATGAGCTCAATGTTGGGGGGTTGGGCAAACGTGCCGCCGCCGAGCGCCAGCACCGCCGGCTCGGTCTTGATCACCTCGGCCAGGGCCGCACGCTCGACTATCCGGAAGAACGGCTCGCCCGCCTGCTCGAAGATCTGGCGGATGGTCAGGCCCTGACCCGCTTCGATAGTGGTGTCGAGGTCGATAAAGGGCCAGTTCAAAGCCGAAGCGAGTCGGGCGCCGACCGAGGATTTGCCCGCGCCCATGAAGCCGATGAGGTAGATTAATCGTGGACGATTCAGAGCCATTGGAGAGCGTGCCGCCGCACTACTGTCCCATTGTAGCGGATTCGTTCTGGGGCGCAGCAGAGGATAGTTCCTTTGGGTCAATTTGAAGTAGGCGCGCCCCTTGTGGACCCCCCAAGTAGCAGCACTCCCTCGAAAACTGGGCGGCCACAAGGGCCGCCCCTACTGTGAATAGTTATGGCGTGGTCATCAACAGGGAAGGGCGGCCATCATGATCGGGGTCGCACGTGGATGGTTCCACTGAACGACTTGATCGTCACGCTGGCGTCACCGTGGTTGAATTGTCCGAGTGCCCTGGCGCCGTCCGGCGGGCTGTAGGTCAGGTGTGCCTTACGGGTCAGTTTGAACTGGTTATCCACCTTACCGCGTACACTGCTGGCGTCCAGGGCGAAGGAGTCGGAGCGGGGGCAGATCACGTTGATCTCGCCGGCATACGTCTTCAGGGTGTAGTCGCCGATCGGCAGGAAGTCGCCGTCGAAAGTGATCTTTCCCGAACCGGTCTGGGCATTGATCCTCAGGCTTTCTGCGCTGGTGATGGTGAGATTTCCCATGATCGACGTCGCTTCCACGTGCCCGGCGGGCCGGAGCAGAGTGATGTCCCCATTCAGCGACCGTACCTGAATGAAACCCGTGCCGTCCGCAACTGAGATGGCGCCTTTCACAGACTCGATCGACTCATCCCCGCTGACGTGCTCCACGCTGACGCTTCCCACGGGGCTGCTGATGATCAGGCTGGCATCTTTCGGGACGTCCAGTTCGTAGTTCGTGGTTCGCTCCTCGGGACTCGCATCCTGGCGGAGGATGTGCGTCACGAACTCCAGCCTCTCCGCCTCGTCGCTGGCAGGTGTGGGATCGGCATCAACTTCAACCTTGGAAGAATTGGTCACGCAAACGGCGCGAACTTCCGACTTGTCCCAGCCGCGAACAACGATGGCGCCGCCCGGGGGGTTTGAAATGCGAATGTGGCAATTCGGAAGGGCCCGGAAAGTCTTTTCCACTCGTCCCTGACCGGCGGCGAGCGCAAGGCCCGCCGGAAGCAGCAGGGCAATTGGGACGTATAGACGATTCGTGAGACGAAACTTGTTCCTAGCGGGCATCACTATCCCCCAACTCCAGAGCCGATTCCAAGACCCGAGCCTTTTCATTGTAAGCAGAAGCCAGGTATTCAACCGACAGGTTGTCGTCGGGTTGCCGGGCCAGAGTGTCATTGCACTCTTTGATTTCACCGTCCAGGGACGCGAGGTCCTCTTCGTAAGCCCGTTCGATCGTTGGGTTGAGGGAAGCGGATTGAGAGTGGAAGGCCCTCTCCATCGCCGAGACGCTTTGGACGAGGGCGGGGTCCACGGGGATCGCATGGCGGTTCCGATGAAGCCAGGTGCGAAGGGAAAACACAGACAGCAGAACAACCGCCGTGAACGCCGCCGCAGGAATCGGCCTCAGAAACCACTCGGCCCAGCGGCGCCGCTCGCGCGGGGAGTGAATCAGGCCTTCGGCAACGAGCGTCGCGCGGACGTTGGCCCAGACCCGGGCGGCAGGCTCCTCATCCCCCAATTCTGCGGAAGCCGATCTCACCAGCAGCAGGTCGGAAAGTACAGCGGCGCAAAATGCACACTCCGACGCGTGGTTCGCAACTGCAGGCAGATCCCCGCCTTCCAGGTAATCGCTCAGTTGGGCATCAAATTCGAGGCAGGCCGCACTCGCCCCGTGCGCCGCTCCATTGCCCCCTTGCCTTTGCATGAGTTGGTGTCCTTCGTTCCCGACCCCATTTCACCCGAACGATCTATCTACCGCTCATCGACGCCGGCAGCCGCTGGCTTCTGAGTAATTCGCGGAGTTTCAACCTCGCTTTGTGAAGCTGCGACTTCGAGTTTCCCACCGAGCAATTCAGAATCTGCGCGATCTCGTTGTGCTCGTAACCCTCAACGTCGTGCAGGACCAGCACCGCCCGGTATCCCGGCGGCAGCCCCTCGATCGCTCTCGACAGTGTAATGCGATCGATGGAGTGCAACAAGCGCTTGTCATCGTCGCCGTATTCGCGCTTGACCGGCTCTTCCTGGGAGGCGTCCGGTTCGTCCAACGATACCTGCTGCAAGCCTTTCTTGCGCAGGTGCATCAATACCACGTTCACCACCAGGCGATGCAGCCAGGTGGAAAAGGCCGACTCACCACGGAAGGTCGCGATCTTACGGAACAGCTGCAGGAATGCTTCCTGCGCCAGATCCTCGGCTTCCGCCGTGTCGCCTGTCATTCGCAGGCAGAGGGAGTAGACGCGCCGCTTGTGTGCGTCGAAAAGTGCGGCGAACGCCTCCTCGTCCCCACGCTGGGCGCGGGCGATCAGTTCGGCATCGGACGCTGCCTTCGAAGCTCGACTCTGAATTGAAGCCAATGCTCACTGTTCGCTGCGTCCAATCCGACGAATGAGATGCAGCGCCTATGACATGAGTTGTACGTTTTTGCCGTTGCCGGCGCTGACAAGGACGCGTTTGAAACGTCCTCGAGCGACCGACCCGGTTGTGCCGCAGGCGGCTCAAGCCCGCTCGTACGAACCGCACTCCATGATTTCGCTTATTCGCCGCCGGACCGCAGCACCGCCCGTCCGATGCCCGTATTTCCTGCGACATCACTCGAACGCAGGAGCACCTCGTGCTCGCCCGCAGGAAGCTCGGGAACATTCACCGTAAAGGTCTCGGACCGGGAATCGATGATGCCATCGTCAGGCGCAACCGGCTTCCACGGGGTGCCGTCGACAGAAACCTCGGCGGACCGCAGTGGCGAGATTTGGGTGGTGGCCCGGAAATGGATCGCAGCCGTGCCCGTCCGGACCTGCTGCGAAACGACCTCGACCCGGGGTGGAGTGTTGACGATCCAGAACGGAGAACTGACGAGTTCGGAGCGCCTTGCAAGGCCAGGAGGATTTGACTCCTCGTCGGAAGCCACGACCCGCGCCGTGTACTCGCCGTCCGGCAGGGCGGCGTCCCCCAGGGTGTAGTTGTTCTCGTGGAGATGCGCCTTGACGAGGTGCCATTCCTTCTCATCGGAGGCTTTCAGGTACAGCGCATAAGCCAGACGATCGCCGTTGGGATCATCAGCCTGCCAGGCGAACGCGGTCTTACGCTCACCCTGGGGCGTAGCGGCGAAGCTGTTGCCACCGTTTCCGACAGAAATATTGGGCACGCCGGAGGGTAGCGGACCCCCGCTGCTGTTTACGTCGAGGGCATGAATTCCCGGAGGCAGGTTCTCGTTGAGATAAGCCAGGGTCACATCATCGAGGCGGGGTGTGGCGCCGTCACTGCCTTTGAATTCAGCCTTCCACTGGACGTAGCGTGCGGCGGGGCTGCTGATCGGGCTGCCGTCCGCGTTCGAGTATGGCCCCTGCCAGTCGCTCCAGGTGGCGTCCGGCTGCTCGGAATTTCCGGCGCGCGTGTAAAGTTCCAGCGAGGAACCGGCCGGAACCTGGGAGCGCCAGCTCAGGTCGCCCCAACGCGATATGAATTTGGTGTCCTTGACTGGGGACTCGTAGCTTCCCTCGGGAGCGGCGCCGCTGCCCAGCCGAAAGAGCTTCGCCACGTTGCTGGTCGCCACGTATATGTTCTTACCTTCCACGAGCAGGCGCGTAGCCTGAGCCTCCCGCGTTTCGGTCATCAGCGTCAGCAAGGGACCGTCTGCGGACGGGCTGAGCCGGAAAATGCGCCCGCTGCTGTCAGTGGAAAACAACACGTTGCGGCCTTCGAGCGTCAACCCGAAGATGCTCTCGCGATCCGACGACCACAGCGTATCGATGGAACTGTCCGGACCGATCCGCACCAGGGCTCCGTGCCCATGCGGAGTCGAAGGGGGCCTGAAGGACTCCGGAGCGCTGCGATTGAAGCTGGGCGAAATGTGCTCCGTAACCGTGGGAGGCTTGGGCGGGGCCGGCTGGGGAGTCGGACTCTGATGCGCCTCGCTCTCCTCATTCTCGCCGGACGCGTTGCCGCCCGAAGCCGTCACCGTTACCGTCGTAACGCTCGTGGGTTGCGGCTGAGTCTGGATGGGCGGAACGAAGAGGGGTGAGGTGGGCGTCGAGCCGCTGCCTCCCAGCGCCGCTGCATAAATGCCCCCGTCCGGGCCCAGGGCCAGGGCATGAACTTCGGGAAAGTCGGCCTTGTAGATCACGAAGCCTTTGCCCGCTGGACTGATGCGGAAGATCAGGCCGTTGGGATCGCTGCCCGCCACCAGGTTGCCCTTGTCATCGACGATGAGGCAGATCACGTGGGTCTGCCGGCTGTCAAAGAACATGCGGCCTTTGCCGTCCGAACCAATCTCATAGATCTTGCCTGAGTCTCCCGTGCCGGCGTACAGGTGGCCGCGCGCGTCGAACACCAGAGACCAGATGTACTTCTGTTGGGGATCGAAAAAGACGCTCGATTTGCCCTCAGGCGTGATGCGGTAAATCTTTCCTTCGGGCGAACTGGCGGCGTAGATATCGCCGTCCGGACCACACGCGATCGCCAGAATTTCGGGCTCAGGGGCCTGAAACAGCAGCTTGCCCTGGCCCTGGGCGTCCACGCGGAAGACTTTGCCCTGATGTCCCGTGCCGACGTAGAAACGGCCATCCCGCCCGGCGGCAAGCGAGAGCGCGAGCGACTGCTCGGGATCGAAGTAGGCTACTGAAGGCGGAGCCAGCTGCAATGAGCCTTCCTGGTTCAGGGAGACGTCACGGAGGGTGCCGTGCAGGAACTCGTCAAAGGCCCCGACCTGCCAAAACTGCGTCTCGCTGGCCTGAAAAGTCGATGGTTTCAGCAGCGCCAGCGTTGCCGCCAGCAGCACGAGCCCTGCCGGCAGCAGCCCTGCCTTTCGCCTGCCCCGCCGTATCGACGAGAGTCTTCTTGCCTTGTTGCTCACCGCTACACCTCAATTAAGACTGCTATTCGCCAACACTGATCACCTTTAACTGGAGCGTCTGCTGACCGGTGACCGTGTAAGCCGTGGGATCCGTTTTAAAGTCGCCGATAACCGAGGTCGAGCTCATGGTGACGCGGCTTGCTCCGGCGGCATCGGACAGAAACGTTTGCAGCAGGGATGGGGGAGGGGAAGGGAATTCGTCGCCGGCCAGCCGGAACGATCCCTCCGGGGCCAGAAGCACCGCATAGAGCCGGTTGTTACGCCGCATTTTGTTCAGAGCGTCGACCATGCGGTGCAAGTCGCGTGGGGGCGACGCCAGCGGCGTGAGGCGCCCTTCGATGGCGTCCGCCGCGGCGCCACTCCCTACCACCAGCGTCAGCGTCTTGGCGTTCACGTTTTCCGGAATCGCGACGGGAATCCTTTGGGTGAACGATTCCCCGGCCGGGGTCCGCACCACGGTCATCACGTCGATGGAATCGCCGGGCCTGACTTCGGATTTGCTCGGCCAGGCCGACTCCAGCGTGGCAGCGCGGTTCTGATTCTGGACGCTCATGTCCAGATCGATACCTTCAACGTGCAAGCCGGGAAAATTGCTGGTGAGTAGTGCGTTGAGAGGCGCCGCCACCATCGCTCCGGCGGCATTCGCCGGACCCGAATCGCTCACCAGCACGTCGTCGAGGTTCACGTCGTCGCCCCCGGCCAGCCGTATCTTTCCGTTCATGACCAGTGTCGAGGGCCCCAGTCCCCGCTCCGTGGCGCCGACGGCGGAGACGAGCGCCAGTTGCAGGAGCAAGGGCGAGATCAGCGGGGCTTGGGCCACGCTGAACCGGTACGTTTCTGTCTGTCCGAGATCCGATTTCACACTGATGCGCACGGGGATAGTCGCCGCCTCGTCGCCGATCTTCCCATAGATGGCGCCGAAGCGATCCTGGTGGATGCTGCCCACCGGCGTGCCCGGATCGTCCACCTTGAACGAGACGGTGAGCGCGGGAATGGTGGCCAGCACGTGCGCCGGCGCGAAAGGAATATCGGTCTGGCCAAGCTGAAACACCTGGTGTCCGCAGGCGTAAACGCGGTCGCCCTCGCGCAGCGTTACCGTGCAGTCGGCCGCCAGATTAAAGTCGCCGCTCATAAAAAGCATACTGATCATCTGCCCGGGCTGGACCTTTTCGATATCGGCGGCGCTGGGCGGCCAAGTAGCGCCGGGCGCCCCACCCGACGGGGCGCCGGTCAAGGCTCCGCCGGCCAGAGGTTCCAGGCCGAGCGCCCGGAACTGGGGCGCGTACTGCCGGATCAGCTTCTCGTCGAAGCCGCTGAAATGGACGGGAAGCCGTAGCGCTGCCGCCAGCGCGGTCTGCGCACTGTCGGCGGCGGATGCCTCAGGCCCCGGCAGCGAGGATGCGGAATCCTCGGCCATGAATCGCAGGTCGCCCGCCGGGCCGCCGGCCGCACGGACGAAATGTCCGAAAGAGAGATCCGCCATCGGGCCGGCCTTCGCACCTGAGTCCGCCTTCTCGTTTCCGTTGCCGGCGGGACCGGCAGGCGAGACCGCCAGCATGTCCTCAATGGGCGTCACCAGGCCATAAGGCTCCTTTGAGAACGGGAACGACACGGCCACGGCGCCGAGCAGCTTTCCATCGATGTAGACCGGGCTTCCGCTCATTCCCGCGACTACGCCGGTCTGCTCCACGCGTCCCCCGGAGAGCTTTACCAGGATGGCGTCGTGCTTGGGCGCGAGGACGCCGCGCAGGACCCCAAGCACCTCCACCTGGAATTCGGTCATCTGGTCGCCCTGAAAAATCGTCTTTCCCACGCCTTTCAGTCCGACATGGACCTGGTTCAGAGGGAAGAATGGCGGGTTCTGTTGTGCAGACAGGCTGGCGCGCGGGCCGGGGGCCAGCAGGCAAAATATACAGATTGACAGAGCGATTCCTGTCGAGACTTGCCGTAAGCTCATGAAGAACTTCCACCTCGCTGAAGGGGACAACATCAAGTTTAGAGAAGAGTTACCGAGCGCGTCAAGCGAACCGTGGGAACCATGGGAACCATGGGAGCGCGGGCATCCTGGCCGCTCCGCCCTTGCAATCGCGTATGCGACTCGCGTTCTAGGGCGGCCAGGATGGCCGCACTCCAGGTGAGTCTCGAAGACGGGCTTCATGCCGGGTTAGACGTTTGCCAGGCGTCACGCGCTTCGCTACTCACCATTCCAATCGCAGGGCGAATTGGACCTCGCGGGCGTTCTCTGCGGAGGTGATCACGCCAAACTCGGACGTGCCGACGATCAGGCCGGGGCGGTCGAAGTTCGGATGATTGGCCAGGTTGAAGAAATCCGAGCGGAAGACGAGCGCGCCGTGCTCCGTCAGCCGGAAGCGGCGCGCCAGGCTCAGGTCCCAGTCGCTGAACCCCGGCCCCGTGATCACATTGCGCCCTTCGTTGCCGAGCACGCTGAAGACGCCCTGGGCATCGTAGTAGAGCGGCGGCGGCACGAGCGCAGCGGTATTGAACCAGTGCTCCGGAGTGCGCTGGGAAGGAGACCGATTCGGATTCGCGACCAGGTTGGGCCGATCGGTGCCGTTGGAGTCCGTCCCGCTCAAAGCGGTGGAAAGCACGGCGGTCAGGGGCTGGCCCGTCTCGAACGTCACAATGTTCGAGGTCTCCCAACCTCCGAACACGTGCCCCGCGACTCCCTCGCTGAGCCAGTGCCGGCCCGGTCCCAGCGGAAGTTCCCAGGTGCTCGAGAGGACAAATCGGTGGCGCATGTCAAAGTCCGACAGCGCGCGCTCGGCGCCGATGTCATAAACATTCTGCGCCTGGCTCGTGCCCTGCAGGCCGGAGCCGAGATCAATCGACTTGCCGTAGGTGTAGCCCGCTTCGAGCGCGAGTCCATGCGACATGCGGTGTGTCACCCGGACGACGAGCGCGTTGTACGTGGAATTGACGTCGGTCGCGCGCGTGAACTGATTCGATCCGGGTTGCGGATGAAATCCCTCGCGCATGTCGGGCTGATTGGGAACGCCCTGGTTCTGCAGCGACCGCCGCGGAAGCTTGTGGCCGTCCGAGGCGTTGTAGCTGATTTCCAGAGACGTGTTGCGGGTGAGTTCGCGCTCGAGCGAAAGGCTCCATTCATAGACGTAGCCGTTGCGAATGTTGGGAGGCGAGGAGATCGCATCTGGAGGCTGATTGCCGAGCGTGTAGGCCAGCGGATACCTCAGCACCGGCGGCGCGAATGACTGGCCGCAGGCGCCGGGACCGTAAAACCTGCAGAGATCGAGCCCGAATAGGAACTCGGTCAGGGGCGGCGACAAGCGAGTCTCCGAGGTGTAGTCGAGCTCCATCAGGGAATTGAACACGCCCACGCCGCCGCGCAGCGACGTCTTGTGATCGCTGGTCAGCGCGTAGGCGAATCCCAGGCGCGGCGCCCAATTATTCCAATCGGGCCGGATCAGCGAGCTCGGCAGACCGGCCTGCTCCGACGTGAGGTAGCTCAGGCCGTAGAGCGACGTCAATTGCTGCACGGTCGGATTGGCGATGAGCGACGCTGCCTGGCCGTGGTCGTTCAGCACGATGAAGCGCGTGGCATTCGTCGGATCGAGAATGGACGCGCGGCCGTCGACATTCACCGGAGGCGAATAGAATTCCTCGCGCAAACCGTAGGTCAAGCTCAAGCGCGGCGTGGCGTGGAATTCGTCGGTAAAATAGGCGCCCAGATAGTCGGTGCGATCGTTGCCGCCGGAATTGCCGGCCTGGGCGAAGGATAGGAACGGGCGCCCCAGCAGGAAATCCGAGAAAGCCGCGCCCGAAACCGAACTCGCTCCGTCGCTGAATTCGAAGACGCCCTGACCGAAATCCTCCACCAGGTAGAACAGCTGCAGTCGTCGCACGTCCGCGCCGAATTGCAGCGTGTGCCGGCCCTTCACCCACACGAGATTGTCCGCGAACTGGAAAGTGTGATTCTTGCGAATCTGCGGCTGGAAGATGTCACTGTCGCCGAGGTCACCATACCCGGGAATATCGCCGGCTGGAATGCCGTCATTCGTCGCGCCGGGCGCGCGCGTGATGCCGACCGATTGAAGAAATCCGCTGTTGATGTTCTCGGCTTCCTTGGTCCCGAAATAATAAGAGTATCCGAAGCGGAAATCATTGACCAGAGTCGGCCGCAGCACGGAGGTAAGTCCGAGCGCCAGACTCCGTCCCGTGTCGCCATGATTGGTTCCAAAGCCCGGTGGCGCGGGTGGATTATTGGCGAAAACGTTGGCCACGAAAGGGAAGAGCTGCGTACTCTCGAAAGCAAGAAAGCGCCCGAAGAGCTGTTCTTTATTATTGATCTGGTGATCGATCCGCGCCGTGCCCTGGTCCGCATTGACGTTGCGCAGGCCCGTATCGATGCTGTTCAGCGCGCCGGGTGCCGCGTTCGGCTGATTGGGCAGCGGCACACGCCCGAGAAGCGCCGCCGACACGGGATCAATATCGGACGACGGAATCTGGTTGCTCTCGAACGCCTGGCCGGTGGCCGGATTGATGATCGCGGGAAAGGGCAGGCCGGTGGCCGGATTTGTCCCGCTCAAATCGCCGGACCGCTCCGCTGCGGTCGGCAGGAGCGTGGTGTTGGTGATGCTCTGGCGGATGCGCAGCCCCTCGTAGTTAGTGAAGAAGAACGTGCGATCGCGGCGGATGGGTCCGCCGAGGCTGAAGCCGAATTGATTCTGCCGGTAGGGCGGAATGGGCAGCGACGGATTGTCAAAGAAATTGCGAGCGTCGAGCGCGCTGTTGCGGAAGTACTCGTAAGCCGACCCGGAGAATTGATTGGTGCCCGCGCGCGTCACGATCTCCACTTGCGCGCCGGAGACAACGCCCTGTGTCGCGGAGTACGAGTTTTCCACCACGCGGAATTCGCGAATGGCGTCGAGCGACGGGTTCACCGTCAGGCTGTAGGCGAAGGGCTCCATGATGGTGACGCCGTCCAGCGAGAAGTTATTGCGCTCCGAGCGCTGGCCGTCCACCGAGAATCCGAGCCCCAGCGCGGCCGTGTTGAATTGTTGCGTGGCGCTGTTGGGATAGGGAGGCACTGCCCCTCCGGCCAGCAGCGCGAGTTGAGCGAATTGACGGCCGTCCAGCGGCAGGCTCTGCACGCGCTGCGGCGAGATTTCGTCGCTCTCGTCCGGCGTCAGCGTGTTGACCAGACTGCTTTGAGACTGCACTGTGACGCGGGTCTGTTCACGGGCGAGCCGCAGGGTGACGTCAACACGCAGCGTAGCGCCAATGCGCATGGCAAGATTCCGCTCGTCGTATCCGGCGAAGCCCTGTTTCGAGATGGCCAGCTCATAGGCGCCCGCGGGCACCAGCGGCAGGCTGTAGTCGCCGCGATCGTCAGTGACGGTCTCGCGGGTAGCGCCCGTCATCGTGTTGGAGAGGCGCACCGTGGCGGTCGCGACCGGCGCGCCCTTCGGATCGCTAACCGATCCCTCGATGGTGCCGGCCCAGTCCTCGGCCGCCAGCGCGCCTGCCGTGGGCAGCAGGACAGCAGCAACGGCCAAGAGGCACATCGCCACCCAGATGATGAACTTGCTTCGCATCAGTCGTCGCAGATTTCAACGGGGCCGGAACGGATGGAAACAGATGGAGGTCCGCCGAACAGCAAGCGCCCGCACCGCCCACCGCCCATAGCAGATATGGGCAGACGCTGGCTCGCCCGCCGTCGCGGTCTCGACCCTCTTCCATCCGGACTATACCGTCGGCTCCGGAATCTCACCGGATCGTGGGGAAGAAAGAGTGACAAGTGACAAGTGGCAAGTGACGAGCACGCCGGAGGGACGGCCCTCACGGTCACTCGCCACCTGTCACTCGTCACTCGTGACTGTTTCTATGCCCCTCGCGGGCTTTACCGCCGATCGGGAATTGAGATGGCTTGCGCCGTCCCTCACCCTGCCCCGAAGGTCACTTCCGTTAGAGTATAGCAGAGGAATTCTGGTTCCGGCGACGGTTGGTAATGGGTCAGTTTGACGTAGGGGCGGCCCTGCCACCTCAGGATGCAATAACGTCGCTTCCGAATCGTATAGGGAATGATGTCCATCTACACGGCCATCGCCTACGGTTCCTGGTTCGTCCTGTTCCTCGTCTGGCTGCCGGGGTATTTCACATCCAAAAAGACCGTGGCCAGGCCGGAGCGCGGCAGGCAGGTGGGCGCGCTCGTTTTCATCTGGGCTGGTTTCACCCTCATGTTCAACTCGGGCGGTTGGGGGTCGTTTCTCGGCACGCGTCTGACGCCGCGAACGGGGTTGCCGGCGCAAATCGGCTTGGCGTTGGATCTCGTCGGCGTCGTCTTCGCCATCTGGGCACGCCTGACGATTGGCCGTAATTGGTCCAATATCATGGCTCTCAAGGAGAAACACGAACTGGTGCAGGCGGGCCCTTACAGCATCGTCCGCCACCCCATTTACTCGGGTATGTTGCTTGCGGTGCTGGGCACGGCCATGACGGCTGGTTCGGTTGCATGTTATCTTGGCTTCATCTTCTTGCTGATTGGCTTGCTCATCCGCGTCCAGAGCGAAGACCGGCTGATGGCAACGCAATTTCCGGAAAGGCACCCTGCTTACCGGCAGCGGACCAAAAAACTTGTACCGCTGGTTTGGTAGGAGCGCCGCAATGGGGTTGAGAGAGCCCGTTGCGAAAACTACCCACTTCCGGCTGCGGCTTCGCCGCCGGTCTAGGTAGCGCGGCCATCGATCCTTAGGAAGGGCATTCGAGACGGGTTCCAGAGTTGACCAAGATGCTTACCGAAATCGGACATGTGGAAGCGATTTTCCGCTATCCCGTCAAGTCCATGCGCGGCGAGCGACTCGATGCCGCAGAACTGGGCTGGCACGGACTGGTCGGCGATCGGCGCCTGGCATTCCGGCGCACGAATGACTGCAGCGGGTTCCCCTGGCTCACAGCCACCAAGCTTCCCGAGTTGATCCTGTTTGCTCCCGAGCACCGTGACGACGGCGCGCCGGGAGACCTGGCTACGCACATTCGCACGCCGGATGGCGACGAGATGCCCGTTTTCGACCCCAATCTGGCTGTGGAGGTAGAACGCCGCTATGGGTCTCCCGTGCAGATGATGCACTTGAGGCATGGCGTCTTCGACGACGCGAGTATCTCGGTAATCGCCTCCGATACCGTACGCGAGATCGGACGTCTCGCCGGTCTAAGCCCGGACGTGCGACGGTTTCGGCCGAATGTCGTCGTTCGCTTACGGCAACCGGTTCCCTTCCTGGAGGACGAGTGGATCGGCGGCGTGATCTCATTCGGCGAGGGGGACGACGCACCGGCCGTGACGGTCACCGTGCGCGACGAGCGCTGCTCGATGGTGAACCTCGATCCCGACTCGGCCAGGGGTACGCCCGAAATGCTGAAAGCGATCGTTCGGGCGAACCAGACTTGCGCCGGAATCTACGGCACCGTCACCCGCACCGGCCGGCTGGCGGTCGGGCAGCCTCTGTTCCTCCGTGCGGCAAACGAGAAGGGCTAATGCCGGGTAACCGAAAGACCATCGATTAGGCGCTGGCCCGGCGCAGCACGCCCTTGATGTAGTCCTCGCGGCCGAAGTCGTTCTCGAACGCGGGCTGGATCTGCTCGAGGGCGTGATAGTAGTGGGTGACGAAAGGCAGCACCTGGACCCGGCCGCTCGCGACCAGTTCCAGCGCGGTGCGGTAGGTGGTGGAGCGGCCGTCGGAATCGAATCCGCCGGATGCGCCCACGCTGGCTACCAGTGTAGGCTCTAGAAACAGGATGGGATCGATCACGCTGGTGTCGCGGCCGTTGTGTCCGGCGGCGTAGATCAGCACCGTGCCCTGCTTGGCGAGCACGCCCGGAATGTCGGCCAGCACCTGCGCCCCGCCGCAGGCATCAATCATGTACTGTACGCGCTCGCCGCGCGTCAATTCCGCCACCGCCGTCCGCACGTCCTGGCGGGCGGCGTTGATGGGCGTTCCGCCAAACCCCCGCGCCAGTTCAAGATTCTTCTCCCGCAGATCGCTGATCAAAATCGTGCCCTGGAATCCCCGCACGTTGCGCAGGTATTGCAGGAACAGCAGGCCCGCGGGTCCGGCGCCGCAGATCAGGACGTGTCGCACGCGCTCCTCGCCTTCGAAGGTGTAGCGATTGCGCGCGCGTTCCAGCCAGACGCAGGCGTGCAGCACGCAGCCAAGCGGCTCCACCAACGCCGCCTGCTCGGGCGCGAGACTGCCAGGCACGCGCAGGCAGTTGACCGCCGGCATCGCGATATAGTCCGCAAGCGCGCCCGGCAATCCCGTGATGCCATGCTCGCCGTAGTAGAGGCACTGGTGCGAGTCGCCGGACGCACAGTAGCGGCAGAGCGGCCGGCGTCCCTGGCTCACGCAGTTGCGTCCCTGGTCGCAGATCACCCGGTCGCCGGGCCTCAAATCGCGCACCTCGCGCCCGATCTCCACGATCTCGCCGGTGAATTCATGGCCGAGAATCTGCGGGTGCTGGGTGAGGGGAACCTGCCGGCCTTGAGCGTCGAAATTATAGTTACCGTGCCCGTGATAAAGATGCAGATCGGTGCCGCACACGCCCACAGCGCGCACCCGGATCAGCACTTCGCGCGGCGGCACGGGCGGGTCGGGTATGTCGCGAATCACCAGCTTGCGGACCTCTTCCAGCAGCAGCGCTTTCATGGTCGCCATCATAAACCATATCGCAGCCGAGGAGTGGGTTAGAATGGCCTCAGCGCAGCATGGACAACATGTTCGAACCCGTAAGACCGCCGGGGCTGGCCTCAGATAAGGTGCGCCTTGCGATCACGGGAAGCAGCGGATATCTGGCCCATCAACTCATCGCAAGGCTGGGCGCCGATCCGGATGTGGAATTCATTCTGGGTCTCGACATCCGGCGCCGCGAGGTGCCGGTCGCGTGCGCGGCGGAATTCCTGCACTACGACATCACCCGCCGCTGGACCGAGTTGCGCGACCTCCTGAGCCGGCACCGCATCAATACCGCGCTGCACCTGGCGTGGCAATTCAATCCCATTCACAACCGGAAGCGGCATCGGCAGGTCGACGTGGAGGGTTCCACCGGATTTTTCCAGGCTGCCGCCGCCGCCGGCCTTAAACGCGTGGTCTACACCAGCAGCACGACGGCCTATACGGGCAAGGGCAATCCGGAGACGCCCCTGCGCGAAGAGATGGAGGTCGAGGGCACGCCGCGTTACCTCTACTCGCGGCACAAGGCCGAAGTGGACCGTATCGCGCAGGATTTCGGACGGCGGCATCCCGAGATCCAAGTGCTGATCCTCCGTCCGTGCATTGTGCTTGGCCCTCACATCAAGAACGTGGTGTCCGAAATGACAGACTGGCCGTGGCGACGCTTTCCCTGGATGGTGTGCGTGGCTGGCGCCGATCCACCGATGCAGTTCCTCTCGGAGGAGGATGCGTGCGAGATTCTCTACCACAGCGTCAAGTCAGACCTGCGGGGCACCATCAACTGCGCGGGCGACGGCGTGCTGCGCGTGAGCGAATTGATGCACCGGCTCGGCAAACGCCCGCTGCCGCTGCCGAGTTCCGTGGTGTACCCCCTTGCCGGATTGTTGTGGCATCTGCGCCTGCTGCCGTTCCCCTCAGGTACGCTCGACATGATCCGCTACCCCTGGGTGGCGGATAACAGCCGGTTGAAGAGCGAAGTGGGGTATCAGCCGCGCCTGACCTCGTTTGAGGCGCTTGACTCCTTCGCCGCAGCGCGGCGCTAGTTCCAGCCTACTGACCCGGCCCCTCGTTCCTTGTCACCTGTTTTTCGGCTACCCCTTGTCACTCGCCACTTACGCCACTTGCCACTCGTTAGTTGCCGCCGCTGGCGATGTCGGCTATTGTTACTCTGCCGGAGAGAAGTTCGAGGGAATTAGTCAATGGAACTTCACGGGCAAAAGATCCTGGTGACCGGGGCCACTGGCTTCATCGGCGGCGCGGTGGTGCGGCGGCTTTTGTCGGAAGGACACACGGTTCGAGCGATGGCACGGCAGCCGGAGAAGGCCGCCGATCTGGGCGAGCTGGGCGCCGAAGTCGTGATGGCCGATCTGGGCGACGAGGACCTGCTGGAGCGCGCGGTCGAGGGATGTGCCGTGGTGATTCACTGCGCGGCCCAGGTGGGGCCCGCCGACACCCGTACGGCGTTCGAGGGTCCGAACGTGGCCGGCACGGAGAATGTGCTGGTGGCGTGCGGCAAGGGCGCTGTGAAGCGATTCGTGTTTCTGTCCAGCATCTCCGCCTTCGGCCTGCCCGCATCCGGCGTGATCACCGACGATAGTCCCCGGGGGCTAGCCGGCGAAGCTTATTCGGACTCGAAGTTCGGCGCCGAGGAAGCGGTCTGGTCGTTCTGCCATGCCCGCGGCCTGCCGTTCACCATCGTGCGTCCATCGTGCGTTTACGGGCCGCGGTCGCCTTACTGGAGCGTTATACCGCTGAAGCAAATCCGCAAACGGAAATTCCTCATCATCGCGGGCGGGCGCGGAACCTTCAACTACGTCTACATCGACAATCTCGTGGACGCCATCCTGTTGGTGGCCGCCGACGATCGCGCCCTCGGCGATGCCTTCATCGTCAACGACGGCACGACGACATGGCGCGAGTTTTTCGCCGCATATGAGAAGATGGCGGGGCAAAAGGGAATGCGCTCAGTGTCGTTGCCGGTCGCCAAGGCCGGCTTGGCGGCGCGAAATCTGATGTCTCGCTTGAAGCACAAGAGTCCGACCGCGCAGCGTGCCATGAATTTCATGACCGGTTCGGCGGTGTTCAGCGAGGCGCACATCGAGCAGAAGCTCGGCCATCACACGCGGGTGCCTCTCGAGGAAGGCCTGCGCCGCACCGAAGCTTGGTTCCGGGAGACCGGCCTTTTGGGGCCGGCCTAGCCTGTGAAGCAGGCGCAGCGAGACCCCGATTTGCCGCCACGGGCGAAACCCTCGACTGTGCCCCGCCTCCGCGCCTACCGCGCGTCGGACCTTGACGCGCTCTACCAACTTGATCAGGTATGCTTTGCCCCCGGCGTGGCTTACTCGCGCGCTGAAATCGCGCGTTACCTTCGCAGGCCCGATTCCAAATCCTGGGTCGTGGAATCAACGGCCGAGACCGGCGGGGAGATCGTGGGTTTCGTGATCGCCAGTTGCGACCAGCGTGGGCAGGGCCATATCATTACCCTTGACGTGGCGCCCCCGTGGCGCCGCCGGGCCGTTGGCAGCATGCTGATGGAGACTGCCGAAAACTGGGTCCGTCGGAACGGCGCCGCCGCGATATTCCTCGAAACCGCCGAAGACAACCTGACGGCGCAGGCATTCTATCTTCGGCGCGGTTTCACGCGCCTCCGGCGCATCGAAGATTACTATGGCAAGGGCGAAGCGGCGTGGTTGATGGGTAAGAGGCTGGCATGACTTCGAACGATCTTCGACCCCTGTTCGCACCGACAAGGGACGAATCGAGATTTCGAAAGGCCGTCCGAACCCCTTGAAAAGCGCGCAACGGACAACGGACAACTGACCACTGACGACCCCAAATGCCCGTTCGACTGAATCGTTCCGACGTCCGCACCATGGCACTGACTGTGCTGATGGCCGCGGCCTCTCTGGCAATTGCCATCCGATATTTCCACCGTGCCTTCCCCGAGGCTTCGCTGACTTTCAAAGTGAGCCGCGGCCAGTCGCAATCCATCGCCACCGCCTTCCTGCGCGCGCGGGGTTTCGATCTGAACGGCTACGATCGTGCGGCGCGCTTTGGCTACGACGAGTTGGCCAAGCTTTACCTCGAACGCACCAAGGGAATCGACGGCATGAACGCGCTCACGCGCGGCCCCATCCACTTGTGGCGCTGGCAGCATCGCTGGTTCAAGCCCGTCCAGAAAGAGGAATTCCGCGCTGACGTCACGCCGATGGGCGAACTGGTGTCATTCGACCATGAACTGCCGGAGACCGCGCCGGGCGCCAATCTCGATCAGCCTGCTGGACGCAAGCTGGCCGAAGACTTTCTCACCGGTGTCATGAAGCGCGACCCCAACGACCTGGAATTCGTGGAGGCTGTCACCACGAAACGTCCGGCGCGCACGGATCACGACTTCACCTGGAAGCAGAAGAGCGTCGATCTCGGCGACGGCAGTTATCGCCTGGAGGTCGGCGTAAGCGGCGATCGGGTGTCGGGCTACCAGGAGTTTGTCAAGGTGCCCGAACAGTGGCAGCGGGACTACGAACGCCTGCGATCGAAGAACGACGCCGCCCAGAGCGTGGATCAGATGTTCTGGTTTCTGCTCTGCGTGGCGATGCTGGTGTGGCTGATCCTGCGGCTGCGCGATCGCGACGTGCCGCTGCGGCTTGCCGGCATCGCAGGCGGGACCGCGGCTGTGCTGTTCCTGCTCGAGCAATTGAACGAGTTTTCGCTCTCCAAGTTCGGCTATCCAACCACCGACCCTTACTCGAGCTTTGTCACCCGCAGCGTCGTCGGAGATGTCTTTCTGTCGATCGCCGTGGGCGTGGCCGTCTTTCTGCTGGTCGCGTCCGCGGAGCCGATGTATCGCGAAGGTTTTCCGCCGAAACTCTCCCTCAGCCGGGCCATCACTTGGAAGGGTGTGCGCAGCAAGCCGTTTTTCATGGCCAACGTTGTGGGGCTCGGCCTCACGTTCTTCTTCTTCGCCTATCAGGCGGTCTTCTACGTTGTGGCCAATCACCTTGGGGCGTGGGCGCCGAGCGATGTGCCCTTCACCGACGATCTCAACACCAGCATTCCCTGGGCCGCGGTCTTGTTCGGCGGCTTTCTGCCTGCGGTCCTCGAAGAGATGCAGTTTCGAGCGTTCGCAATTCCATTCCTGCAGAAGTACCTGCGCAATTGGCCGCTCGCCATCGTGCTGGCGGCGTTCAATTGGGGATTCCTGCACGCCGCTTATCCCAATCAACCGTTCTTCATCCGCGGCGTGGAAGTGGGCGTGGGCGGGATCATCATCGGTTTCGTGATGCTGCGCTTCGGCGTGATCGCTACGCTGATCTGGCACTACTCGGTGGACGCGCTTTATACCGCGTTTCTGCTGCTGCGCTCGCCCAATCACTACCTGATGGCGTCGGGCGCCCTCACCGCTGGAATCATGCTGGTGCCGCTGATCGTTGCGCTGGTGGCCTACTGGCGCACCGGGACATTCTCGGAGGAGGCCGCGCTCACCAACGCGGCGCAGGGGACCCAGCGCACTCAGATTGAACTACAGCCCGCCGAAATCGAGACGCCGCTCGATTATCAGCCTCTCAATCGCGGACGTTTGGCGCTCGCCGGGGTGCTGATCGTCGCCGGCGTGGCGATGGCGGCGATCCCCGCCTATCATTTCGGCAAAGGCGTGCAGGTGCGGATTACACGCGATCAGGCGGTCGCCAGCGCCGGTCGTTACCTTGCGGCTCGCGGCGTGCCGGTGCAGGGTTACGAGCACGTTGCCGTTCTCGCCGACAATGTCGACGGCGAGGCACTGAAGTATCTGCTGCAGTTTCGCGGCGTACAGGACGTCGACCACCTTTACCGCCAGGCAACGAAGCTTGCGCTCTGGCATGTGCGCTATTTCAAGCCGCTGCAGAAAGAGGAATACACCGTCTTTGTCGACGTCGAAAACGGAGAGGTCTTTGACTTCGAGCATGAGCTTGACGAGAATGCTCCCGGCGCGACGCTTTCACCGGACCAGGCGCTCGATGTCGGCCGGCGGTACCTGACGGCTCAGGGCTTCAACCTTGCCGGCTTCGATCTTCAGAATTCCGAGGCGACGAAGCGCAAGTCCCGCCAAGACTACGCGCTGACCTGGCAGGCCAAGCCCGGTGATCCGCTGAACGTCGGGGATGAACACTATCGGACTGAGGTCGGCATTGCCGGCGACCAGGTCACGGGAGTGCGGCGCTATTTCAAGCTGCCCGAGAACTGGGAACGGGAACAGAGCGAGACGAAGCTCGTGAACGTAGTGCTGATTGCGCTCCAGGTGCTGTTGTTTGGAGGAATCGCCGCCGGAATCATCTGGCTCTTCGTGATACAGGTCCGAAAAGACGGCCTGGCGTGGCGCAAGACGCGCCGCGTGGCGGTGTTTGTCGGAATTGTTCTGGTGATTTCGGAGTTGAATTCGCTGGTTATGGTCCGGGAGAACTACCCCACTTCGATGTCATTGGGTGTTTTCAATCTCTTCATCGTGATCGGGTACGTTCTTGTGCCGATCGCCGTCGGCCTGTTCGCGTGGTTACTGGCGGCACTGGCGGTGGGGCTTTATCCGGACGCCTGGCGAATCTTCAGCGCTCGGGACCGCCGCGTCTGGGCGCGAGATGCGGCCATAACGCTAATCGTCGCGCTGGCGGTCGGAGCGGGGATCAGCAACTTGAGCACGCTCTTCTTCAATCACTTTCACGCTTACGCGCCGCCGGCTAAGGCCATCGTGAACGGCTCGTTCGCGGAGAGCCTGCCCGCGCTCGGCATCATTCTTCCGAGCTTCTACCTCTATACCGTGTTTTCACTGGCGGGCCTCGCAGCCGCGATCCGTCTGGCCGTGCTCGGAGGGCGGCAGCGCGCATGGTGGCTCTGGTTGGCCATCGTCCTGCTGGTGCTCGCCCGCGGACCGGCCACCGCGCACACGCTTCGCCAGTTCCTGATCCCGTGGGTCCCCGGAGTTATGGGATTGATCGCCGCCTGCGGGGTGATTGCACTGTTCTTTCGCAATAACATTGCGGCCTATATCGTCGTGGCTTTCACGCTGCCGCTCGTCGAACCCTTAATCAGCCTGCTCGGCGATCCGGCGCCGTTCTACCGGTGGAATGGCATATTCCTGGCTGTTCTGACTGCCGTGGTGCTGATCGCGATCTTGTTTCCACAAGTAAAATCAGCCGGCGTTTCGACGTAGGGGCGGCCCTTGTGGCCGCCCAAGTAACAGAGGCAGAGCTATCGGGCGGCCACACGGGCCGCCCCTACGCCGGAATCAGGCCACCACGCAATCGGGTTAGTTGTGCCCCACGGACAGAAGTTGCATCCAATCACTTTGGCAGACTCCCTGGAGCAACAGGCATGCAACGCCAGTTCGATGACCCGGAATTCAAGCGCGTTTCGCGCCGCCAGATTCTGAAGCTGACGCCGCTGGTGGCGCTCGGAGCGTTCGCGATACCCCAGGCGCAGGACTATTTGCTGGGCCGCGGTACGGCATTCACGGATTGGGCCGCCGCCAAGCTCTTTCGCACTGGCCACCTTGCGCCCACCTACCCAGATTCGGCGCTGACGCCGCTCAATCGGTTCAAGTTCAACAGTTACGACACCAACACGCCGGAGATCGATCCTGACTGGTCGCTTGAAGTTTCCGGCATGGTCAGCAAACCCGGCGACTATTCGCTCGACGACCTCCGCCGGCTGCCCAAGATCAGTCAGAACACGCGGCATGTCTGCATCGAAGGCTGGGACCTGGTGGCGAACTTCGCCGGGGCGCGCATGAGCGACTTCCTGAAGCTGATCGGGGCCGACCCGAACGCGCGCTTCGTCTATGTCGAGTGTGCCGACGATTACTACGAATCGCTCGACATGGAAGCGGCCATGCATCCGCAGTCGCTGCTCTGCTACGAGATGTACGGCAAGCCGCTCGAGGCAGGCCACGGCGCGCCGCTGCGTTGGTCGCTGCCCACAAAGATCGGCTACAAGTCCGCGAAGTATCTCACCTCCTTCAAGGTCACCAACGTTCTTACGCAGCGCAGTTATTGGGGCGATCAGGGCTATAGCACGTACGCGGACATATAAGCGGGTTCCGGATTCACAGTCATGAGCGACGACGAGAAGAAAGCGCCGGCCTCTGCAGGTGTGGGGCCTGAGTCACCCCGCTCGCAGGAGGCACGGCCGTTGACCGTCGCGCCGGAGATCCGGCCGTCGCCCGGCGGCGAATCGACCTCCGCCGGCACTGCGCCTCCTCTTCCTGGGTGGCCTGAAGCTGCGGAGGGGCGACATTCTGCGGCGCCGGTCCCGGCTGCAGAGCCTTCGCTTGCTGCGCCCGTGCCGGAGGGCGCCGCCCAGATCGGGTCTGCGGTGCTCCAGCCCCGCCGTCCAGAGTTCGTCGCCGCCTACGAACACTCTGCCGTGGTCCGATTCTGCCACTGGCTGAATGCCGTCGCGTTGCTCGTCATGATGACGAGCGGCTGGCGCATCTTCATCGCCTTTCCGAGCTTTGGTCCCAAGATTCCCGAGCACAAGTTGGTGAACATTCCCGGCGCGATCACGCTCGGCGGATGGCTGGGTGGCGCGCTCCAGTGGCATTACACGTTCATGTGGGTGTTCACGGCCACCGGCCTGATTTACGTTATGTATCTCGTCGCGAGCGGCGAGTACAAAGTCATGCTCTTCCGGCCGCGCGACATTCCCGGCGTGTGGCCCATGGTAAGGCATTACTTCTTCTTTGGTCCTGAGCCGAAACAGACGGGGCCTTACAACGCGCTCCAGAAACTCGCCTATAGCACAATCGTCCTCTGCGGCGCGCTCTCGGTCGTGACCGGCATCGTGATCCTCCGGCCGGTACAGCTCTCCGGGCTCGCCTGGCTGATGGGTGGATTCCATCTGGCGCGCATCTGGCACTTCGTGGCCATGTGCGGCTTCGTCGCCTTTATCCCCGGACATCTGGTGATGGTGGCGCTGCACGGCTGGAACAATTTCATGTCGATGGTGCGCGGGTGGAAGAAGAATCCTGAATATCTCTGACCCGAGGCTTGCCTGTCATTCCCAACGGAGCTGGGAATCTCGCTCCGAGGCTAATACAGCACCGCCGCGTTCACCAGCCTGCTTTCGCCGTTCTGCCAGAACGCGTACTGGAACTTTGCGCCCGCATTCATGGACGCGGCCCCGATCCTGCCCTGTTTGTCCATAGCGATCACCGCGACCATGGCCTCGCGATTCTTCGGATCGGCCTCGGCGATATGCTTGATCAGATCGGCGCAGGCGTCCTGCGGCGAGGCCCCGCGCGCCATGTTGTGGACAATCGACACGCTGGTGCAGTAGTTCGTCATCAGGTCGCCATCGCCGGTGGCCGAGGCCGCGCCCATATTGTCATCCGCGTAGACGCCGCAGCCGACGAGCGGCGAGTCGCCCACGCGTCCCTGGATTTTCCACGCGGCGCCTGAGGTGGAGCAGCCGGAGACCACGTGGCCCTTGCCGTCGGTGGCAACCAGGCCGATGGTGTCGTGATTCTCGGCGCTGATCCAGTAGGTCTCGTGATCCGGCTTGGCGCGCCAGTCGAGCCACTTCTGCAGGCTCAAGGGCGTTAACAGTTGCATCGGTGTAAAGCCTTGCTTGATTGCAAACTGGTACGCGCCCTCGCCGGCAAGCGTTGTGTGCCGTGTTTTCTCGAGCACCAGCCGCGCCACTGAAATCGGATTCTTGATACTGTGCAAGGCGCAGACGGAGCCCGCGCGATGCCGCGTGCCGTCCATGATGGCGGCGTCCAGTTCCACTGTGCCGTCTTCGTTAGGCAATCCTCCGTAGCCGACGCTGGTTATGTTGGGATCGTCCTCCGTCACGTTGATCCCTTTCACGACCGCGTCCAGAAGGCTCCCGCCCGAGTGGAACACTTCCGCCGCGCGATCCACGGCCGGCTTGCCGTGCGGCCAGGTGGCGAGAAAGACGGGACCCGCGTCCGAGGCCGCCGCGGTGGTGGCGAAATCCGTCGCCGAGAGCGCCGCCGCGCCGGCTACCGACCTGATGAAATCACGCCGATCGAGTCCGTCCATGGAGTCCTCCGAAGTTTGAGACAAGTGGCAAGTGGCGAGTGGCAAGTGCCAAGATCCTCCAGCCCCTAATCCCTGGCCCCTGGCTCCTGAACCCTTAACCCGCCCCAGCCGCCGCCACCCGGCGTCTCGATCCGCAGCACCGTGCCGGGCTCGGCTTCGAACGAAGCCTTGGACGCGATTCGCGAGTTGCGCAGACGTCCGGTCTTTGTGGGTGCCAACATGACATTGCGGCCGGGTTTTCCTGGCTCGCCTCCGGCAAGGCCATAAGGCCGCGTCGTACGCCGGTCTGACAGAATACTACCCTGGACGCGGCTGAGGAACTCCATCTCGCGAACCACGCCGTCCCCGCCGCGAAATCGCCCCCGTCCTCCGGAGCCGCGACGGACGGCGTAGCGGCGGACGCGCACCGGGTACGCGCTCTCCAGCGCCTCGATGGGCGTGTTCAGCGAGTTCGTCATGTGAGTGTGGACGGCATCGAGGCCGTCGGCGCCGGGACGCGCGCCCATACCCCCGGCGATGGTCTCGTAGTACGCAAAGGGCCGGCGGGTTCGGGGATCAAGGCCGCCGAACGAGAGATTGTTCATCGTGCCGGAACTTGCCGCGGGAATGCGATCGGGCAGCGCGCGCGCCAATGCCTGCAGCAGCACGTCGACGATGCGCTGCGACGTTTCCACATTCCCGGCGGCTACGGCGGCCGGAGCCTGGGCGTTGACCACGCTGCCTTCGGGGGCGCGCAATTCGATCGGCGCCATGAGACCGGCGCAGGCAGGCACATCTTCACCCAGCAGACACCGGAAGACGTAGAACACGGCGGACGCGGTAATGGCGAGCACCGCGTTGATGCTTCCGCGGCAGGCTGGTGCCGTGCCCGCGAAGTCCACCACGGCGCGGTCGCGGCGAATCTCGATTGCGACGCGCAGCAGCAGCGGGCTGGAACTGAATCCATCGTCGTCCATGAAATCTTCAGCCGTGTAGCGGCCCTCCGGAATGCGTCGAAGCGCGGCGCGCATCAGGCGTTCGGCGTACGTCTGAAGCGCGTCGAGGTAGAGCGCGACCTTGGCCGCGCCGTATTTCGCCTCGATTTCGAGCAGGCGCCGCTCGCCCAGCCGACAGGCCGCAATCTGCGAGGCCAGATCGCCCTCGCGTTCCACCGGCGTGCGAACGTTCGCCAGCAGCAGGGCCATCACGTCGCGCTCGATTTTGCCTCCGCGCGCCACCAGCACCGGCGGTATCCGCAGCCCTTCCTGGTAGATCTCCTCGCTCAGACCCATCGACGCCGGGCGCGCACCGCCGACGTCGGCATGATGGGCGCGATTGGCGACGTAGAACAGAGGCCGTGCCTTCGAAGCCCCGGGGGCGAATACCGGCATCACCAGCGTGATGTCCGGCAGATGCGTTCCGCCAGCGTAGGGATCGTTCAGCATGGCGATGTCGTCCGGACCGAGACTCAGCGCAGCGACGGCAGCGGCGACCGACATCGGCATCGATCCGAGGTGGACGGGCATGTGATCGCCCATCGCCACCACGCGTCCCCGCCCGTCGAACACGGCGCAGGAATAATCGCGCCGCTCTTTGATGTTCGGCGAGAACGCCGAACGCCGCAGCGCGGCTCCCATCTCCTCGGCTACGGAGTGGAAGAGGTTCTTGAAGATTTCGAGTTCGGCCGGATCGACTCGCGCCATCAGGAGCGCCTCCACAAGATGAGATTCTTCATGCCGTCCACGGTACACGCGTAATCGGGAGGCACAACGGTGGTCGAGCTGTATTCGAGCACGACGGCGGGGCCGCTGAACTCGATTCCGGGTTGGAGCTGATCGCGGTCGTAAAATCTCGTCGCGACCATTCCGTTTTCGAATCCTGCCGGCCGCGTTGTGAGGGACTCAGGAGCAGCGACCGGCTGTCGCTCCTCGACGCGGGCTTGCTGGATTAGTCCGGGCGATTCAGTCGTCCTGATCGTCAAGCGAACCCGGAGGCTGACGATCTCCAGCGCGCGTTCCGGCTGGGCATGACCGTAGGCGCGGTCATGTTCTTTCTGGAAGGTTTCGCGGAATTCCGCGGTGAAAGGGACATTCAATTCGTACGACTGCCCAAGATAGCGCATATCGAGCGAGCGCTCGATCGCGATGCGCCCGGCAAATCCTTGGCCTCGCAATTCAGCCCGCGCCGCGCGCGCGAGTTTTCGGAATCGCGCTTCGACCTCGCGCCGGAATCTGCTCCCGGATTCAGGCGGCGGCACGGGCATGAGCACGGACTGGGACGCTTCCCGGACCACATCTGATCTGAGCACGCCGAGCGCTGAGAACGCTCCAGGGTTCGGTGGCACGATCACCTGTTTCAGGCCGAGCGCGCGTGCCAGAGCGGCGGCATGCAGCCCGCCGGCGCCGCCGTAACAGACCAGCGAAAAGTCGCGAGGATCGTGGCCGCGCTCCACCGAGATCACCCGCAGCGCCCGCTCCATGGTGGCGTTCGCCACGGCGACGATTCCCCGCGCAAGGTCGACCGCGGTGCGGGGTAGCAGGCGACGCGGAATCCGGCGCGCTTGCTCACCGAGGAATCGGTCGAAAGCTGCGCGGGCGGCATCGGGATCGAGCCGGAAGGCCCCGCCCAGAAAGTGATCCGGGTCGAGCCCCCCGAGAACGAGGTGGGCGTCCGTGACCGTGGGACGCGTGCCGCCGCGGCCGTAGCAGACAGGACCCGGCACGGCGCCGGCGCTCCCCGGGCCCACTCGCAACGCGCCGCCGGCGTCTATTCGCGCCAGCGACCCGCCGCCCGCGCCGACCGAATGCACATCGAGTACGGGAACCGCGACCGGCAGGCCGGCAAGCGTGGTCTCGCGCGTGGTGCGGAGGGCGCCATCGATGAGGCTGACGTCGGTCGAAGTGCCTCCCATGTCGAAGCTGATCACCCGCCAGATGCCGAGCGCCGCCGCGAGTTGCGCGCTGGCCACCACGCCGCCGGCAGGTCCGGAGAGAATCGTGCGAACCGGCTCCCGCGCGGCGCGGTCAGCGGTGGTGATGCCGCCGTTCGACTGCATGATCGAGAGGCGCAGGGTTGGCGCGGGGGTTGATCTGGAGCTTGCCGCAGGAACTGCTGACCTCCCGGCCGCGGCAATCGTCAGAGTGCTGGACTTGAATGCCGACGTAAGCCGCGCGAGATAGGCGCCCAGCCGCGGCGCCAGGTAGGCGTTCACGACGACGGTGGAAAGCCGCTCGTACTCGCGGAACTCCGGCAAAAGCTCATGAGATACGGACAGTGGCAGCTTCAATTTGCTCAGGGCTCGCGTGACGGCCTGTTCGTTGGAGGGATTCGCGTAGGAGAAGAGAAAGCACACCGCCAGCGACTCCACTCCCGATCTCCGCAGTCGCGCTTGCAGAGCCTTCAGTTCGGACGCCGATGGCGCCTGCAGGACCCGTGCATCGGCGCCGGTGCGCTCCCGGACTCCGAATCGCAGGCGGGACGGGACCAGCGGCGGCTGGCGCTCGACATTCAGATCGTAAAGCCGCGGCCGGTTCTGTCGTCCAAGCTCGATCAGGTCCTCGAATCCGTGCGTAGTGATCAATGCTACGCGTGCGCCTTTACGTTCGAGCAGCGCGTTCGTGCCGACGGTGGTCCCGTGGGTGATTTCGAGACCGGGGTTCGGGATTCGAAGGTCGGGGTTCGGGCTTCCTAGTTCGGAGTTCGGAGTTCGGAGTTCGGGGTTCGCGGACGGCGTGGTTGCGCCCGCCCCAGTCTGCACCTCTCCAACCAGCCTGAGGACCCCTTCCACAATGCCGCGCGCCGGATCGTCGGGGGTGGAGAAGACCTTGGTGATGCGGACTTCGCCGCCTGCGATCGTCACGCAGTCGGTGAAAGTGCCGCCGGTATCGACGCCGACGCGAATCGGCGGTTGGTGGGTCGGGATACGTTTGGGCATCAGTGGTTCAAAGGGTGAGGAGCAATAGTATCGTGGCACGGCCATGCTGGCCGTGTCGCTTCACGGGCGAGACGGCCGTGCCACCCCAAAAGTAAGTCACTGCTTATCCGCTGCGGCGCTCACGCCCAAAGGAAACGAGGCGTGCGCCGTGAGGGTGACGGCCGCGCGTTCGCCCGCGGCCAGCTTGAAGAAGCCGGCGGCGGCGATCATGGCAGCGTTGTCGGTAGCGAGCGCGAGGGAAGGGAAGAAGCAACCAAGCCCCTGGGCGTGCGCCGCCTCTGCGGCCCGCCGGCGAAGTAGAGAATTGCAGGCCACGCCGCCCGACACAAACACGCTTGATACCGCTTCGGCCTCGGCGGCGGCGAGCGTTCGCTCCACCAGGTCATTGACCACCGTGCTCTGGAACGACGCGATCAGGTCGAGCGTCTCGCGCGAGCAGTGATCCCGCAGTTCGTCCCCGCTCGGCCGTTTTCCCTCCCGGCGTAGATCGCTCTGCCAGCGGCGCCGGCCCTCCGCTTCATTCTCCAGAGTGCTGCCGCGCACACGATAGAGGACCGCCGTCTTGAGGCCGCTGAAGCTGAAGTCGAGCGGATTGCCCTTCATGCGAACGCGTCCGAAATCGACGGCGTCACTGTTGCCATGAACCGCCAGCCGATCAATCACCGGCCCTCCGGGGTAGCCGAGGGCCAAGAGCTTCGCGACCTTGTCAAACGCTTCGCCGGCGGCGTCGTCGCGCGTCTGCCCCAGGCGCGTGTAGCGGAAGCGCGGCCAACGCGCGCCCGCGGAAGGTTGCGCCTCCACGCGATACAGAACGGTGTGGCCGCCCGAGACGACCAGCGTCACATTCGGGAAATCCGCCGCTTCGATTTCCGGATTAGCGGCGCGCGCAATCTTGTTTTCGAGCAGGACCGCATGGATGTGGCCTTCGAGATGGTTCACGCCCACCAGCGGCTTCGCGAGGGCTTCGGCCAGCGCCTTGCCGTAGACCACGCCCACCAGCAGCGACCCGATCAGCCCCGGACCTTCGGTCACCGCGAGCGCGTCCACCTGGGCAGACGTCAGGCCTGCGCGCGCGAGCGCCTCGTCCACCACGGGTCCGATGCGGCGCAGATGCTCGCGCGAGGCCAGCTCCGGCACTACGCCGCCAAATCGCTCATGCGTCAGAATCTGCGACGCCACCACACTCGAAAGGATGCGCTCGCCATCGGCGACCACTGCCGCGGCGGTTTCATCGCAACTCGATTCGATTCCCAGCACCAGCATAAGCTTGATACTAGCACGCCGGGCGCGCTGTCCAGTCTGTGGTGCGGGCATCTTCTTGAGCCCCAAAGCAGCCTGGCAAGCCTGCACCACACACTGCGAGACTACTCCGAATCTCAACCGTTGACCCACTTGAGAGGGCCCTGCTAGATTGGCTCCCGTGCTACAGCACCAAGCCCGATCATGCAGCTCGCTACTTCGAATCACGTAATCCGCCGCGCGACGCTGGATGATGCCGCCGCGATCCTGACCTGCCTGCGGGTCGCCTTCGAGCCGTACCGGCAGCACTACTCGCCGGAAGCGTTCGCCGACACCACTCTGACGCCGCAGACGCTTCCCGCTCGCATGGAGGAGATGACGATCCTGGTGGCGGCGAGCCCGTGGGGTGAGATCGCCGGAACCATCGCCCTTGCCGTGGCGGACGCGCATGAGGGACATTTGCGAGGAATGGCGGTCCGACCCGAGTGGCAGGGGCGGGGAATTGCGGAGGCGATATTGAGCGCGGCCGAAGCCGCACTTCGCTCTCTCGACTGCCGGCGGATCACCCTCGATACCACCGCGCCGCTCCAGCGCGCCATGCGTTTCTACGAAAGGCGGGGATATCGCCGGTCCGGCAGGGTCATGGACTTCTTCGGAATGCCGCTCTTTGAGTACGAGAAGCTGCTGATTTCGGAGTAGGGAACGGCCCCTACGGGTCACGTCGACCGTCAGGGAGGCACCGGTGACAATCAAGGTCAATCTAACCGCCGGCCGGATCAAATCGGCCTGCAACCAGTTCACCCCGGAACAACGAGTTCAACTCACGCCCGCAATCAGGATGCCTGCACCACAATAGGCTCGACCGCAGGGTCAATCGCGGATGTGTCCCGGTGTACACTGACCGAGGGCATATGCTGCAAGGGGCGGAGTTGCCTGTGACCGTTGTTGCCGGGACGCGCCTGGACCATTACGACGTTCTTTCGCCGCTCGGTGAAGGCGGAATGGGCGAGGTTTACCTTGCCCAGGACACGCGGCTACCACGAAAAGTCGCGCTGAAGCTGCTGCCCCAGCACCTGACCTCGAACCCGGAGCGACTACGACGTTTCCAGCAGGAGGCGCAGGCTGCATCCGCGCTGAATCATCCCAACATTCTGACCATTTACGAAGTGGGCGAGTGTGACGGCGTCTACTTCATGGCGGCGGAGTACATCGAGGGCGAGACGCTGCGCGACCGGCTGGGTTCCGGCAGACTCGACCTGAGCGTGGCGCTCGATATCGCCGTGCAACTTGCTGGCGCGCTGGTCGCGGCGCAGGCGGCCGGAATCGTGCATCGCGACATCAAGCCCGCCAACGTTGTCCTGCGGCCCGACGGCATCGTCAAAATTCTGGACTTCGGGCTCGCCAAGCTGAACGATCAGACCGATTCCGGAGCGGCGACCGCGACGAGCTGGAACACGATTCCAGGCACGGTGATGGGCACGGCCAGCTACATGTCGCCCGAGCAGGCGCGCGGGCAGTACATGGACGCCCGCAGCGACATCTTCAGCCTGGGCGTGATGCTCTACGAAATGCTCGCCGGGCGCCCGCCGTTTGTCGGCGCGACGACAGGCGACCTGATCGCGGCCGTCCTGATGACCGAACCGCCTGCGATCGGCGAACTCGCGCCGGGAGTTCCGCCGGAAATGGAGTCCATTCTGCGCAAGGCGCTCGTTAAGGACCTCAGCGGGCGCTATCAGACTGCACAGGAAATGCTCACCGACCTGAAGGACCTCAAGGAAGAGATCGAGTTTCAGAAGAAGCTCAAGCACAAAACCGACCCGGGCGCGGCGCAGCCCGCCTACGGGGCGACCGGTGCCGAGATCCAGTCTCCGGGCAGGGCTTCGGGTCGAGACCCGGGCGCGGCCAAGCCGGCCTCGGGCGGCGGCGCACGATCGCCGGGAGCGGAAGCTGCAGGGGCATATCAGCCGGGCGAGACGACTTTGCTCCTGCAGGCGCGGCACGACCGGCGCCGCATCCTTGGGATGGTCTTGGCTGGCGCTCTTGTCGCGGCGGCTGCGGTGGGCATCTGGCTTCGCATAGAGCGCTCGGCCCAAATCCGGCCCGCGCCGGAATCACCCACTATCGCTATTCTGCCGTTTCGCAACTTGAAGCCGGACCCGGACAGCGACTTCCTAGGCTTTTCGCTGGCCGACGCCATCACCGCCAAGCTCGGCTACGTCAGCGCCCTGACCGTGCGTCCGTCTTCCTACGTCTACAAGTACCGCAATCAGACGGTAGACCCGCAGCAGGCGGCGCATGAGCTGAACGTGAACACACTGTTGACGGGCACTTTTCTGAAGGAGGGCGAGGAACTTCGCATCCAGGCGCAGCTCATCGACGTCAAAGCCGGCAAGCTGCTTTGGAATGAGACCCTCGACCTGAAGTACGACAAGCTGCTGACGGTGCAGGACCGCGTGGCGCAGGAGATCGTCCGCGGCATGGAGCTGAGCCTCACGCCGGCCGAGGCGGCCCGATTGCAGCCCAATAGATCGGTGAATCCTCAAGCCTACGAATACTATCTGCGTGGCGTGGACTTTTACTCGATGAACGACTTTCCCACGGCGATCCAGATGCTGGAAAGGGCTGCCGCGCTGCAGCCGGATTACGCGCCGATCTGGGCGCACTTGGGAAGGTCCTACACCACCAATGCCTCGCTTAGGTTCGGCGGCCGCGCCGAATATGCCAGGGCGCTAGAGGCGTATCAGAAAGCGCTGAGCATCGACCCGACGGACATCCAGGCGCGCATCTTCATGGCAAACCTCTTCACGGACACGGGGCGCGTGGAGCAGGCTGTGCCGCTGGTGCGCGCCGTCCTGGAGACCAGTCCGAATAACGCCGAGGCCCACTGGGAGCTCGGCTATGCCTACCGTTTCGGCGGGATGCTGAACGAGTCCGTGGCGGAGTGCGAGCGAGCGCGGCAGCTCGATCCTCAGGTGAAGATTACAAGTTCGGCGCTCAATGCTTATCTTTACCTCGGGCAGTACGACCAGTTCCTGCTCAGCCTTCCGCAGACCGACAATTCGGTTTTCGTCCTGTTCTATCGCGGCTTTGGCGAGTATTACCAGAAGAACTGGGCGGAAGCGGCCGCGAATTTTGACCGCGCCTACGCCGTGGATTCCTCCGCGCTGCCGGCCCAACTCGCCAAGGCATTCAGCGACGCGATTGCGCATGACAATGCAGGTGGACTGGGGCTGCTTCATCAGACCGAAAACCGCATCCAGCAAAGCGGCGTGAGCGACGCCGAGGGAATCTACAAGATCGCCCAGGCCTATGCCGCGCTCGCCGACAAGCGCTCGGCGATCCGCATGCTGCGCAAGAGCATCGAGGACGGATTCTTCCCCTCGCCTTACTTCGAGACCGACCCGCTGCTCGATCCGGCCCGCAAAGAGCCCGAATTCGCCGGACTGCTGGAGCGGGCGCGGAAGAGGCATGAGGATTTCAAAACCAAGTTCTTTCCGTCGGAATCAACCGACACCCATCAGGAGATACAACCATGAAACACTCAGAGGCTTTCGTTCGCCTGGTAAACGAATCGCGGGCGCGCATCAGGGAGACAAATGTGACTGAGGTGAAGAAGCGCCTCGACGCCGGCGAGAGCTTTACGATCATCGATGTCCGCGAGGACAATGAGTGGTCCCGCGGACATATCCCGGGGGCGGTCCATCTGGGCCGCGGCATCATCGAACGCGACATCGAAGATCGCTTCCCCGAAAGGAACGTCGAGCTGGTACTCTACTGCGGCGGAGGTTATCGATCGGCGATGTCTGCGGACAACCTGCAGAAGATGGGCTACACCAAGGTCAGCTCGATGGACGGCGGCTGGCGAGGTTGGACCGAAGCGGGTTATCCGACTGAAAAGGAGGATTAGTGTGGCCGGCGCGCGACTTCGCTCCCGATGGGACGGAACCCTGTTACAACAGATGCTTATTATTCTGGGTCGTCGACACGGTTATGACTTACTAGGCAAATTCTCCGCAGCGACCGAGGAAGTCCTGAACATTTTACATACGGCGCACGCTTCGGCGCGGGCCGGTTCTCAACGAACTCAACAGCTTGAAGACCGCTTGGTTTTTGGAGCCCCGCATGCAACAGCGTTGGTGCGTCTTCACAGCGCATAGCGCTTATGAAGGCGTCGCGGTCCCCCCTCCGCGAAGGAGCCGGGGAAGGCAACCAGAACCAGCGTTGCCCAAGATTGCGCTGGTTCTGGGCCTCCCCGGGTTCCACCTTTCGAACTCCCGCTAACCTCAACGAACCGCAAGCCCTGAATCTGCAGAAGATTATGCTGCAACGCCCACTTCGATGTCGCGATGCTACAATACCCCGATGAGTTTATCCGCCAGTGGTACCCCGGCACGCGTCACCCTGATTCCCGGCGACGGCATTGGCCCGGAAGTGGCGGCAGCCACAGTAGATCTTCTGCGGGCTGCCGGTGCCGACATCGAGTGGATTGAGCAGAAGGCGCAGCCGATCATCGCGCGTCGCCGCGAGGATGTGGAAGCGGATCCGCTGGTTCGGTCGCTGCTCGAGACGCGTATCGGGCTGAAGGGGCCGATCACAACTCCGGTCGCCGAGGGGCACCCCAGCATCAATGTGGCCCTGCGCAAGGCTCTCGATCTGTACGCTAACTTCAGACCTGTCAAGAAGCTGCCGGAGATCAAGACTCCCTTTCCCGACCTCGACCTGATCGTCGTCCGCGAGAACACCGAGTCGCTTTACGCGGGTCTCGAGCACACAGTGGTTCCCGGCGTAGTCGAGAGCCTGAAGATCATCACCGCCGCGGCCTCCACACGCATCGCGCGCTTTGCCTTCGAGTACGCCCGCAAGTTCGGACGCAAGCTCGTGACGGGCGTCCATAAAGCCAATATCATGAAGCTTTCGGACGGGCTCTTCCTCGAATGCCTGAGGACGGTGGCCAAGGACTATCCCGAAATTACCTACCGCGAAGTGATTGTGGATAATTGCTGCATGCAGCTTGTGATGCGCCCACAGCAGTTCGACGTGTTGCTGCTTGAAAATCTTTACGGCGACATCATTTCAGACTTGGCGGCGGGCCTTGTCGGCGGACTTGGGCTGGTTCCTGGCGCGAATCTGGGTGAGAAGTGCGCTGTCTTTGAGGCGGTTCACGGAAGTGCTCCCGACATCGCAG
>Ga0335085_10001731_pt1 | contig 44180 bp, 71 predicted proteins | sample Lox_Sample_45_FD_206712 | JGI IMG/M metagenome (GOLD analysis project Ga0335085, IMG submission 206712) | Soil microbial communities from Loxahatchee National Wildlife Refuge, Florida, United States - Lox_Sample_4.5 | ecosystem: Environmental > Terrestrial > Soil > Wetlands | place: USA... | reverse complement strand
GCTCCATCGGCAGCGCCTTGGGGTTCGGCGCGGGCATCGCCGCGAAGCATCTCTAGGGGGTTGCGATGGGCATGGGCTATGGTCTGGCGTCGAGCGGCATCTTCCGGGCGCCGTACCCGCTGCAGCGGACGCTGTACGGCGGCGGCTCCGGCATGGGCGGCAGCAGCCCGCTGGGGGCGTTGATCGGCGGCGCGCTGCAGGCCTACCGCGGCGAGCGGCAGCAGCAGTTCGAGGACCAGCTCCAGACCGAACAGGAGCAGGACCGGAAGGCGCGGGAGGACGCCGACGAGAAAAACCGCGCCATCGGCCAGATGCTGCTGTTGCGCGCGGCCGGCCTCTCGGAGACCCCGGCCTACCAGCCGGGCTGGGAGAAGCAGCCGCCCGTCGGGACGCAGGCGCCTGCGGCGACCGACAGCCAGGGCACGCGGTTCTATCCCACGACGCCGACCAAGGCGGTGGTGGGCAAGGCGATGCTCGACCTGCCCGCGCCGGCCCCGGGCGGGACCACGGCCACGGGCGGCGTGGCGCCCGAGCCCAAGTCACCGACAGCCGAACCCGTCGTGCCCGTGATGCGCGGCGGCAAGCGCATCTATGTGCCTCGGAGCCAAGCGGCAGGCCAGGAGGCGCCGACGCCGGGCGGTCGCGGGGGCACGGCCGCCAGCGGCAACTTCACGCCCGCGCAGGTCGCGCAGGCGCAGCGCGCGTTCGCCACGCAGCGGGAGACGGAACTCAACGCGCACCACCTGCCTGAGGGCGCACCTCCCGAGGCGGTGCAAGCGGCGCTGCGCGGCGCCGAGATGCGGGCGCAGGCCGCCGTGGAGCAGAGCATGGGCGCCGCGCCGGGCTCCTTGGCGTGGCTCCGCTCGGGCATCGCCCCGGCGGGCGCGGCCGCGCCCGCGCCGGCCGCTGACGGCGGGAATCCGTACCGTTGAGCCCCCCGGTTCAGCCGGACCTCCTGTCCCGCAAGGCAGACCGCTGGGATGAACTGCGAAGCCAGGGGTTGGACCCCGGCGCCGCGACCGCGCAGGTCGAGCAGGAGTTCGATCCGAACTCGCCGCTCCACGCTGCGCGCCGCGCGATGGGCGCGCAGCCACCGGACGAGAGCGATCGCTCGCTCTGGGAGTCGGTGCAGGGCGGGGCGAAGGGCCTGCTGGAAGCGGGTTGGGGCGCGATCAAGGGCCTGCCGACTTTCGCCCAACACATCGGGCGTGCGTTGAGTCAGGTGGATCCCGGCGGCGCGCCGCGTCCGATGCCGGGGACGACGCCCGAGGAGCGGATCGCCGCCACCGAGCCCGTGCTGCGTGACGTGGCGAGCCCTGTGACGGGCTACCTTGCGATGGTCAAGCAGGCGCATGACCCGCTGGCGCCGCCGGTGACACCGGAGCAAGCGGCGGCCGCGACCGCGCCGCTGGCCGCCACGATGGTCGGCGCGGCCTCGCCCTTCGTGAATGGCGCGGCGCCCGTGGCGGAAGGCGCGGCCCCCGTGACGGAGCCGCTGCCGGAGGCGCCTGAGGTGCCCCCCGCCGCCGCCGTGCGCGCGACCGAATTGCCACCTGAGGCGGGCGTGCCGCTCCCACAGGGCCCCTTGCAGGAAGCTGCGGCCCTGGCGCGCCAGCGGGCCGCCGCGATCCGTGTCTCGCCGCCCGGGGGTGTCCCGCCGGTCGAGGAGAACCTGCCGCCCGCCGTGGCGCCCGAGAAGCCCACGGCGCCATCCGCCGAGCCACCTCCGCCCTTGCCGGAGTCGAACGCCGCGCCGCGCATCGTCGCGCCCCAACCGTCCGTGAAGCCGGTGGCGTCCGGGCCGACGGACCTCCCGCGCACGGTGAACCCGGACGACTACCTCAACATCGACCGACTGGCGAAGCCCACGCCGGAAAGCGGCCTCGCGCCCCAGAGCCCGCCCCCGGTCGCGCCCGAGCTCCGCGGACCCATCGAGCGCGCGGTGCAGCGCACGGTGGACCAGATCTACCCGCAGGGCCGCCCGGTCGAGGGGTTCCCGCAGGTCTTGGCCGATGCCCAGCGGCTCGCGGCCGACCCGGCGGCCTTGGACCGCGTGCCCGTGAGCCGGATGAGCGGAGCCGAGCGGCTGGCGCACCGCATCCTCTACAACGTGGACACCGAGCGGTACGTGGACCTCGCCAAGCAGGCGAGCGACCCCACGCTGCCGGAGACCCAGCGCGCGGGTGTCGAGGCCGAACTTCAGCGCGTCACCGACGCCTTGGATGCGCGGCTCCCCAAGATCCTGAAGGGCGGGACCCAGCAGGGGCGCGACCTCGCGGCGAACCGCATCCTGGCCGGGCAGACGCTGGACCCATCGGTCTGGCACGAGCGCGCGATGCGGCTCTTGGGGGACCAGTACGACCGGCTGCCGGATGCGGTGCGGGACCGGATCAACGGGCTCTTGGACGCCAAGAACACCGAGGAACTCTCGCGCTACGTGGCGAGCCTGCGGCAGCGCACCTTCGCCCAGAAGGTGGCGCGGTTCTACAAGACCAACCTAGTCTCGAGCTTCCGGACGCCGATCAAGGTGCTGACGGGCACGCAGGCCGACCTCTGGATGTTCCGCGCCGGGCCCACGCGGGCGATGGAGATCCTGGCCGACCGCCTGATCGCGCCGGAGGTGCGGGTCCGCACCGGCCTGGGGAGCAGCCGGCTCGACGTCGCGCGCTCGGCAGCCAAGGCCATCCCCGCCGAGATGGGGAAGCTCGCCCGCGGCGAACCGGTGCCGGGCGGCGGTCGCGGCACGGGGTTCCTGGAGCAGGGCGCGTTCACCAACGCCCCGCCCGAGGTGCCAGCCGGGACCTTGGGGCGCCTCCGGTACGGCGCCCTGAAGGTGCTGGACGACTACGAGAACGTGATCGGCCGGCGCGAGGGGTTGGCGCACCGCCTCGGCTGGCAGCCGGCCTACCAGTTCGATCTCTTCCAGCAGGCTCGGCTCCGGGCAACGGCCGAGGCGCAGGCGGCAGGGCACGCGCTCGCCGAGCCCGCGCTCCGCGCCCGGGCGGCCGAACTGGCCGCCAACCCGAGCGATGAGATGCAGGCGCACGCGATCGAGGCCGCCGACCGCGCCACCTACCTCAATCAGAACGTGGCCTCGGACGCCTTGGGCCAACTGAAGCGCACGCTCGCGACCGCCCAGCAGAAGGGCGCGCTCACGGGCCAGAGCAACCTCGGGGCGCGGGCCGGCTACTTCGCGACCGAGATGGCGGCCCCGTTCGTCAAGATCACGACGAACGTGGCGGCCCGGGGCCTCGAGACGACGCCCGTCGGGCTCGCCCCCACGGCCGTGAGTGCCTACCGCTTGATGCGGGCCGTCACGCAGGACCTCCCGCCTGCCGTGCAGGCGGCCTTGAAGGACCAGTTCCTGGCTCGCGCCTCGCGGGCGGCCGTCGGGACGGGGCTCGCGTGGCTCGGCGTCCACCTCGTGCGCCACGGCCTCGCCACGGGTGGCCCGGTGAGTGCGCCCCGCGCGCGGGCGATGCGCGAGTACCAGGACGCGGGCGACTTCCAGGTCAAGGTCGGCGGCCACTGGTACAGCGTCCTGAACTTCGGCCCCCTCGGTTTCGGGATGGCGATGGGGACGGGGATGGGGGACGCCTTCACCCACAACGAGCATCCGGGGCTCGCGGAGAAGATCTCCTCGGCCCTTGCCACCGTGCCGGCCGTCATCAGCGGCGAGAGTTTCATGCGTGGCACCCAGCAGGCGGCCGAAGCCTCGACCGACCCCTTGGGCGCGGGCGCCCGCTGGGCCGAGCGCGTGGCGGGCGGCTTCGTCCCGGCCTCGGGGCTCCTGGGCACGGCGGCCGAGGCGGCGGACAGCCTCCAGCGCCGGCCGCGCACGGTGGCCGATTACCTCCAGAGCCGCGTGCCGGGGCTTCGCGAGTGGACGCCGCCCCGCCTCAACCCGTGGGGCGAGCCGATGCCGGACCAGCGGAGCCCGCTCGATGTGCTGCTGAACCCGTTGGGCGCGCGGCGCGACCCGACCGAAGACGACCCCACGCTGAAAGAGGTCGTGCGCGTGCAGGCACTGATGCCCGAGACGAAGCCGCTCCCCACCGAGGGCGAGCAGACCTACCTCGACCGGGCGCGGATCCGGGGCCACGCCGTGCGGCAGGCCGTGACACTGGAGATGGGAAGCCCCGCCTATCAGGCGGCGGGCACGCGGGCGCAGATCCTGATGAACCAGGACCCCGAACTCGCGCACGCGGACCCCGAGACGATCACCCTCCTGATCCAGCGGCAGATGCTGGAGAACGCGGCGCATGCCGCGCTCGCGCAGCCGTGGGTCAAGGACCAGGAGCGGATTCTGGAAGGCGGCGCGGCGGCCCGGGCGAATTGGCGCACGGAGCTGCGGCGCGCGGCCGCACACTAGGGAGGCGTCATGTTCATCCTCGCGTTCCTGAAGGACACGGCGACGCACTTCGGCCTGGTGGTCGTCTGGGTCGTGCTCGCCATCATCGCCACGGCGCTCGCCATCAAGTGGGCGAAGCCCGGCACCATCGTCGGGAAGATCGCGGCGGACATCCCGCCGAAGCCGTAGTGGCCGACCTCGCGGAGCGCCGGCGCAGCCAGACGGAGTTGCGGATCGCCTTGTGGACCCTGGTCCTTACGGTGGTCACGGCGTCCGCCCTGGTCTCCCGCAGTTACGGCCACCTCGAGGAAGCGGTGGCGGCCCTGCAGGTAGCGATGCAAGAGCACAACGGTGTGGCCGAGCAACAGAATCGAGACTTGCGCTCCCTCGACCAGCGGGTGCAGCGCCTGGAAGACCTGCCGGAACACCGAAGGCGGCTCAACCTGATGACGGCTCCCGCGCCAGTCGCAGCCGACGACACGGCGGCCCCCGTGAGGTCTCGATGACGCCACCCATCGCGCCAGCGCGTCCTTCTGGTTCTCGGACCGTCGTTGGTCTCAAGGCCTTCGTGGCCGCTCCGACCGTCAGCGCGGCGACGAGTCCCGCGGGCTACGTGGTCGGCACCCTGCTCTTGGTCTGCGGCCTCGCCCTCGTGGGGTTCGTCGCCTACGGGCTGGTACTCAAGGGCGCGCAGCTCACGACCGTGGTGGCGATCACGTTCGTCGTGCTGGGCGGCCTCCTGGTCCTGGGGGGCGCCTTCGCCATCGCCCCCGACAAGACCAAGGCGCTCGTCGGGGTCGTGGAAGGGATCGCCCAGGACCTTCATCTTCCCTTCCTCGGGCGCGCGTCATGAGGTCTTCCGCGGCCGCGGTGGTGCTCCTCCTCAAGGATGAGGGGTTCGTGGGGCGCCCGTACTGGCCGGGCGGGGTCTCGGGCGTGACACTGGACTACGGCTACGACCTCGGCTACCACGACGCCGCGACCTTCAGGCAGCAGTGGTCCCGCTGGCTGACGCCGGATGAGGTGACGCTGCTCGGGCAGGCGGTGGGCTACCGCGGGGCGGGCGCGAGCCACGTCTTGACCGGCTTAGGGCTCACGACGATCGCCATCTCAGTCGCTGCGGCGCAGGAAGTTTTCACCGACGACAGCCTGCCGGCGGTCGAGGCCGAGGTCCTGGCCGCGATGCCCGGCGCCGACCAGTTGCCGCCCGATGCCTTCGGCGCGCTGGCCGATCTCGTCTACAACCGGGGGCCCGCGATGGGCGATGGGCCACCCCAAGACCCGCGGCGGCTCGAGATGCGGGCAATCCGGAGCGCCGTCGCGGCCTACGCCGCCACGACGCTCCCCGATGGCCGAGCGGCGACCCTCGAGGGCATCGCGCACCAGCTCGACCTGATGGGCGACCGGCTCTGGCCCGACCTCACCAATCCGCTCGACCGGAACCTCAACGCGCGCCGGCACGCCGAGGCCGCCCTGGTCCGGCAGGCGACCCCGTGACGGCGCCCGACCCCCATCCCGTGGTGACGATCCTCACGCGGCCCCTGACGAACTGGCTCCGGGTGCCGACCTGGGGCGCCGTGTTGGCCTTGCTCGCCGCCCTGGGCTACCTCGCCGTGGCGGGTCACGATGCCGGGCAGGCCGAGAGCGCGGCCGTGGCCGCCTTGGCGGGCGTCCTGCGGGAAGGGAAGGCCTACCGAGCGACCATCGAACGGCTCGAGCGGGCCGAGCAACTCCACCTGGCGGCGGCGACCCAGGCCGAGCGCGGGGCGGCGGCGGCGCTGGCGACCGCCGACAGCCTCCAGCGGGTGGCGGACAGCCTCGCCAAGGCGGCGCAGGCGTCCCAGCCGTTCCCCAGCGTGCCGATCCCGCCTGATCCGGTTACCCGGACACTGCGGCTGGAGATCGGGGCCCTGCGGGGCACGGTGGACTCCCAGCAGGCCGCCTTGGTCGCGGTCACCGCCGCCTACCGGGCCGCGGACCTCCGGGCGGGGACGGCCGAGGCGCGGGTGACGGCGCTGGAGACGGCGGGACGGGCGGTGGTGCAGGCGGCCGGGTGCAAACTGTTAAGCTTGCACCCGTGCATCCGGGGCGTGCATCTCGGGGCCTACCTCGGGGAGCAACTCCTTCCGAAGCCGCAAGGCAGCTTTGGCCTCGCGGTGGTCTGGAGCCCCTAACGGCTGTGTCATTCTGACACGCGAGCCCAGCTTCGGCGGGGCTTTGCGTTTCGGTCGTCGTTTTCCTAGATTGATCGTGCGGTTCGGACGTCGTTCCGCAGGGCGCTGCGAGCGAGGTGGCTCCCAAACCCAACGACGGCAGGCGCACAGCAGGCGGCTCAAGTCCGGGCTCCGTTAGCCACGACCCGGCCCGTGCCGTGGCTTGCTGCGCGCACCACCGGCCAGATCGCCGGGCGTGAACGCCTCACGCGCAGGGAGGGGCAGAGAAAAGGGAGCATCGGCCAGCGGATCGACCCCTTCCGCTGCGACACTCCCAATTCTCAGGCGATTGCTCGCCCAAGCTGCGTGCGAGGCAGTGCAGAGAACCTACTGCACGGCACAGGCGGGGTCAAGTCTTCCGGAACCTATCCGGTTTGTCCGACATCCGCCCGACGTGTCAAAACGTCACACTTGCGCTTGCGAAAGCGCAAGCCTATCTTCGCCGCCCATGCCAACGGACGACCTGACCACCACCGAAGTCGCCAAGATGCTCGGCTGCTCCACGCAGTGGGTGCGCGAGCTGGCGGCCCGGAAGAAACTGCGCTACTACCAGACGCCGCTCGGGCGCCTGTTCAAGCTGCGCGACGTGCGCGCGTACATGGCGAAATCATCGGTCGAGGAGGCCAGCCAGTGACCGCAGTCACGAAAACGGCACCAGCCGAAGTCGGGGAGTTCAAGCCGGAGAGCATGACGACGCTGCTCTCTCAGGCCCTCAACGATGGCGTCGCCGTGGAGAAGCTGGAGAAGATCGTGGGATTGTACGAGCGGCTGGGCGACCGGGCGGCCGCGCAGGAGTTCTCGGCCTCGCTCGCGCGCTTCCAGGAGAAGTGCCCCCCGATCCCGAAGTCCTCGACCGCCAAGATCGTGACCAAGGGCGGCAGCTCATGGGCCTACAAGTACGCCGAGATCGACCAGATCGCGCGCATCGTGAATCCGCTCTTGGGCGCGGAGGGCCTGTCCTACGGCTGGGACTCGGTGATCGAGGCCAACGTGCTGACCTGCACCTGCACGCTGCGGCACGCGAACGGCCACAGCGTGAGCGCGCGGTTTCAGTGCCCGCTCGAGGCCACGGACCGGATGAGCGGCGCGCAGAAGTCGGCCGCCGCCCTGACCTACGCGCGCCGGCAGTCGCTGATCCAGGTCCTCGGCCTCTCCACCACGGACGAGGACGACGACGCGGTGCCGCGCGCCGAGCCCATCACCGAGCAGCAGGCCGCCGACCTCGTGGCCCTGGCCGACGAGGTGAAGGTGCCGGTCCTCAAGGTCTGCAAGGCGGCCCACGTCGAGAAGGTGAGCGAGATCCTGGCGACCGAGTACCCGAAGATCGTCCGGGCGCTGGAGGCGCGGCGGGGAGCGGCCAAGTGAAGATCCTCGACGTGCCGCAGGGCTCGACCGCGTGGAAGATCGCCCGCCTCGGGATGCCGACGGCGAGCCAGTTCCACCGGATCATGAGCCCCAAGACGCTGAAGCCGCTCGCGGGCGCCGAGACCTACCTGAACGAGCTGCTGGCTGAGTGGGCGCTCGGCATCATGGAGGGCGAGGACAACGACTTCATGGAGCGCGGGCGCGAGTTGGAGGCCGACGCGGTGGCCTGGTTCGAGCTCGCGACCGGCGTCGAGTGCGAGACGGTCGGGTTCATCACGAACGACGCCGGCACGGTGGGCTGCTCGCCCGACCGGCTGATCGGCTCGGACGCCGGGCTCGAGATCAAGTGCCCCAAGGCCACGACGCATATCGGCTACCTCCGGACGGCGGGCGACGTCGGCCCCTACCTCGCGCAGCTCCAGGGCGCGCTCTGGGTCGCCGAGCGCCAGCGGTGGACATGGGTCAGCTACCACCCGACGCTGCCGGCCGCCGTGGTCACCGTGGAGCGCGACGAGAAGTTCATCGCGGCCCTGGCGAGCGCCGTCACCGACTTCGCCGACCAGCTCGCGGCCGCGAAGGCCGATCTCCTGCGGCGGGGCGTGGTGCCCGTGACGCCGGAGGACGCGCCGTCGGGCGCCGCGCTCTCTGAAGCCCTGCTCTCCGGGAACCTGCTCACATGATGCAACTCTTCGTGACCCAGGCGCCGCGGCGGCCGAGCGTGCTGGACGATGCGCCGGAGTGGGCGTCGGCGCCGCGGGCCGAACTGCAGCCGTCCAAGTTGCGGACCCCCTGTGACACCTGCCGGGAGCGGTGGGCGCGCGGGGAGCCCGCGTTGCCGACCCACCCCTGTTGCGCGGCGCACCTGCCGTGACCCCCGCGCGCCAAGCCGCCTGGGCGGTGGCCGAGACGTGGTGGATCGCCGGGAAGTCGGCCCGCGAGATCGCGGCGATGGTCGGTGTCACCCGGATCGCCGTCTACATGCACGCGCAGCGGCATTGGGCCCCGCGGCCGCACCTCAAGCCCGGGCGCCCAAGCAAGCATGGCCCGCGGCGCCCCGCGGCACGGAAGCGGCTCCCGCGCCCCAAGCCGGTGCTCGCCTATCGCTGCTCGATGTGCTTCGCGGCGACGGCCACGGCGACCTGCAACGTCTGTGGCGGCCCGGCGGTGGCCATATGAAGCGCCAACTGCTAACCCGGCGGGAGACCGCCAAGGGGCGCCTGGACCGGCGGCGTCTTGCATGCAAGTCGCGTGAGACAGTCCGCACAACAGGTATGTCCGTGAAGATCTCCACGCGTGGGTTTTCCCGGGAATGTGCTGGATTGCCTGCCGGTGCGTTTACTAACCCGGTGGTTCATCCGGGCTTGCCGCGAAATGCGCTCTCTCGTACCTCACTCTTAATCAGTAGGTTCCGTGTTCGATTCACGGGCGGCGCATCTCGGAGCCGCGTTTGGCGTTCCAATGCCAAGCGCGGCTTCGTGTTTCCCGCCCCGTCCGTGAACCTGTCCGGACTCCTGGGCGGCGTGTGAGTGAATCCTTCCCGTACTTCCCGTACTACGTCTTCGACTACGAGAGTAGCCAGAAGGTCCGGGCGATGAGCCTCGAGGCCGAAGGCGCCTACCACACCCTCCTGCGGAGCCAGTGGATCAACGGTCGCGTCCCGGCCAGCGACGCCGGGCTCCGCGGCTGCCTCATCAAGCCGATCTCCGACGCCGCCCTGGAGCAGGTCAAGGTCTGCTTCCCCGTGGATCGAAGCGACGCTTCGGTTCGCTTCAACCCCAAACTCGAAGCGATCCGGTTGCGCGTCCGCAGCGCCGCTTCAAGCCACCGAGAAAACGGCCGGAAAGGTGGTGTCATTTCCGGCTTTACGAGGCGAAGCCGCGCTTCAAGCGACACCCTAAGCGAGGCTCAAGCGGGGCTCAAGCATCGCGCGTCTGGATCTAAAGCTTCTACGCCTTTGGTAGATGCTGGTATCCCAGCAAACACAGAAGACCTACCTACCGGAAAAACGCGCGCCACTTGGCTCACACCGTTCGGCACCGCGTGGGCGGCGGCCTACGGCGGCGAGCCGCCCTACGCCAAGTTGGCGAAGTACCTCCGGCCCTTGGTCCTGAAGCACCCGACTGACGAAGTGCTGGGCGCGTGGATCACCTACCTCGGACAGACCGGGGCCGAGTACGCGACGCCAGCCCGCTTCGCGGAGACGTTCGGGCGCTGGAACGGCAGCCACGCCGCGCCCACCCACGACCGCCGCAACGATGCAACCCTGCTCGACTTCGCCCAGGAGGAGCCCCGTGGCGTCTAAGAAGGCCGTCTCGGCCGCGCTCGCCGTCCTCTCGCGTGCCTTCGCCGGCGAGGTGGGCCGCGAGAAGCTGGTCGTCTACCACGACTCCCTGGCCGATGTGGGCGACGCCGAGCTGGCCGCGGCGGCGATGGCCGTCGTGCGGACCTACGCCGGCCCCTTCATCCCGCCGCCGGCCGTGCTGCGGGATGCCGCGGGGGCGAACGCGCCGGCTGTGGACGTCGAGCGCGTGGCCGCCGAGGTCGCGCGGCTCGGGGTCTACAACCCGAACGGCTGGTGCCTGCCGAGTATCCGCGTGGTGCGCGAGCGGATGGGCGAGGCGATCGCCGCGGCGGTGGCCGACGTCGGGATCTCCCGCGTCTGCTCGAGTTCGGAGCTGACGCGCTCGATCGCGCTGCAGGAGTTCCGCCGGGCGCTGCACACCGAGGTGCAACGGGCGCCCTCGTCCCTGCCAGACTGGGCCTGGGGCCGGAAGTCCATCCCGGCCGACTTCGGGACGCCGCTCCTCGAGGCTGGCCGGTGAGCGCCGCCGAGCGCGTGGTGGACGTGGCCCGGCGGCTCGTCCACGGCGAGCGGGATGAGGACGGCGCGCCGATCACTCTGGAGAGCTTGGTGGCGGCGGTGAGCGCCTACGAGGCCACCCGGCCTAGTCGGCCCACCACGGGAGAGGCCCGATGAACCCGAAGCTGTACAAGGTGCTCGGCCCTGGACGGCGTTCGTGCTACGGCGGCTCGCACACCTGGGAGCCCGGCGTCTGGTACACCATCGAGGGCGAACTCGTCGCGTGCGAACGCGGCTTCCACCTCTGCCGCGCCAACGACTTGCGCGAATGGCTGCACGCCGAAATCTGGCACGCGGAGGCGCGAGGCCAGATCGTGGACGGCGGCAACAAGCTCGTCGTGCGCTCGGCACGCATCACCACGCAGACCGCCTGGGACGACACGACGGCCCGGCTCTTTGCGGCCGACTGCGCGGAACGGGCGCTCGCTGTGGCGAAGGTGACCGATCCCCGGAGCCACGCGGCGGTCAAGGCGGCACGGGAGTTTGCGGGCGGCTTGATAGACGACGCTGCCAGGGCCGCTGCCGGGGCCGCTGCCGGGGCCGCTGCCAGGGCCGCTGCCTGGGACGCTGCCGGGGCCGCTGCCGGGGACGCTGCCGGGGCCGCTGCCAGGGCCGCTGCCAGGGCCGCTGCCGGGGCCGCTGCCAGGGCCGCTGCCTGGGCCGCTGCCAGGGCCGCTGCCGGGGCCGCTGCCGGGGACGCTGCCTGGGCCGCTGCCGGGGCCGCTGCCTGGGCCGCTGAAAGGGCGTGGCAGGCCAAGCGGCTCGTTGCGTACGTCGAGGGCCGGGTGGACATCGAGCGCGTGATTGCCGAAGCACACGCCAGTGGGTCGGCGGCCCGGCCCCGGCCATGAGCGAACCCCGATGACGTACCTGCTCGTTGCCCTCTACGTCGGCAGCGCGATCGTCGCCAACTCCGCGATTGCGTGGTTCGGCCCGTGGGTCGCCCCGTTCAGCGCATTCCTGCTGATCGGGCTCACGATGGCCTGCCGCGACCGATTGCACGACCTCTGGAACGGCCAGCACCTCAAGCGCCGGATGGCAATGCTGATCGTCGGGATGTCGGCGCTGAGTGCGCTCATCAACCCGGCGACGGAACGGATCGCCGCGGCCTCGGCCTGCGCGTTCTTCGTTTCGGAAACCGTGGACGCGCTGGTGTTTCACCGCCTCCTCAACCGCTCATGGTTCGTGCGCTCCAACGGCTCGAACGCCGTCTCGGCGCTCGTGGACTCCATCGTCTTTCTCACTCTCGCCTTCGGAGCCTTCATGCCGTTGGTCATTCTCACGCAATGGGCGGCCAAGATTGGCGGCTCGGGCCTCTGGTCTTGGATCGTGCGGCGCCGGGCACCCATCGCGGCGGTCGCCATGCTGGCACTACTCGCTCTGCCGGCCCGCGCGCAGATCGTCTCGATAGATGGCGGCGTGATGCAGACGACGGGTAACCTCTCGCCTGTCGCGGAGGGGTTCGTCGCCACGCCTGTCGTCGCGGGGTTCCGGCTGTTCGGGCTCACGACGCTCCGGCTCGGCACGACGCAACTCTCCTACCAGGCCCAACTCACGCATCGATTGCTCGGCCCACTCTCGGTGACGGGAGGCGCGCTGTTCCTGCCCTTCCGGGCCTACCGACCACGGGGCATTGGCGGGTTCCAGTTGACCGTCCCGCTGTGGGCCAACCTCTCGCTGATCGGCGTGGCGAGTACCGCACCAGCCGACCGCTGGTCGCGCACCTACCTGCTCAAGTTGTCTGCGACGGGTTGGTTCCGGCGGTGATCGTGCTCGTCGGGGAAGGCACCGGCCCCAAGTGGGACGCCAAACTCAAGGGATTGGGTTGGGGCCGGATGTTCGTAGAACGTCGGCCGACGCCCTACGAGGGCGAGCCGTGGGGATGGGACAACGGCGCGTTCATCGCGTGGCGCGCGGGCAAGCACTTGGATGAGGCAAACCTGCGGCGCCGGCTGGACCGCGACATCGCGGTGGGCGATCCCTACCTTGCCGTGTGCCCGGACCTTCCCGCCGAAGGCCAAGCCAGCCTCGACTACTCGCTCTCATGGATCGACCGCCTACCATGCGACTGGCCCTGGTATCTCGCGGTGCAGGATGGGATGAGCGAGCCCGCCGTGGCCGAGGCGCTGCCGCAGTTCGCCGGCCTGTTCCTCGGGGGCACCTCGGCGTTCAAGGCCACGGCGCCGCGCTGGCTCAAGATCGCGCACGACGGGGATCGCCTCTTTCACTACGGCCGAGCTGGCACGTTGGGCAAGTTGGAGCACGCGCTGGAGATCGGCGCCGACTCCTGCGACTCGGCGTTCCCGATGTGGACACGGACGCGCTGGAGAACATTCGTGGAACACTGGCAGCACCAACCGCAGGGTCGGTTGTTCGTGTTGGCCGGGCCGGGCGGGCGCCCCCGATGAGCGGCCCCACCTCGCGCGGGTTTGTCGCGCAGCCGTCCCGCGACCTCAACGATTGGGCGCGGCGCGTCGTGGACTGGATGGACCGCATGGCCGCCGACGCGCGGGAGCAGAGTGCGGACAACCGTTTCCCGGCGCTCGCGGAGAGCTGCCTTCGGGAAGCGCGCAACTACGAAGCGATGGCCGACGATGGGCGGCGGTTCCTGCCAGCGAAGCTGGAGCGCGTTCCGGGGCGGGCGCGCACGCCATGAAGCCCTACTACGAGCACGCGGGCATCACCATCTACCACGGCGACTGCCGAGAGATCGCGCCCGTCTGCGGCTATTCGGCGGCCTGCATCACTGACCCGCCCTACGGCGTGGGCGTGCGTTACGGCAAGCTCTACGATGATCGCCGCTCCGACTACTGGGATTGGATGCGCGAGAACGTACGACTGATGCGGGGATGGTCAGCGGTCGTGGCTTTCACTCACCGGGTCACCGCGCTACGCGAGCTGGCGGGATGGGACTGGGTTGGCGTATGGCACAAACCGGGAAGCTTCGGCGCCAGGATTGGCAACTCGCCGCTCTTGCCGCACTGGGAGCCGATCTTTCTGTACGGAATACACGCGCTCGGCACGAAGGGCGAAGTCCTTTCCGACGTGATCTCGATTAATCCTGAGCACGCCAACGCCGATCGCAACGGGATGGGCCGAGAGAAGTGGAGCAGCGACGGCAACGACCGTCACCCGTGCCCGAAGCCGACAGCCTTGATGGGCACCTTGATTTGTGGCCTCACCAGGGAAGGCGAGACGGTGCTCGACCCGTTCATGGGTTCCGGCACGACGCTTCGGGCGGCGAAGGACTTGGGCCGTCGCGCCATCGGGATCGAGATTGAGGAGCGGTACTGCGAGATCGCGGCCAAGCGGCTCGCGCAGGAAGTGTTGCCACTTGAGGGGGCGGTGAGCGCCCACCGGGGGAACGCATGAGCACGCGAGTGAAGGTGACGCCGAGGACGTGCCGCACCGAGCGGCAGTTGGAGGCGGAGCTGGCGCGGCTGCGGGATGCACTGAATCACGCGGTCTTGCGTGACCATCGCTACAGCCCGGAAGGGTGCAGCGGGTGCAAGGACGCGGAAACGTTGCTCGGGGCAGGCGCGAGCCCGCCGGGGAGGGACGGATGAGCAAGACGTTGAATCGCACGCATATGGCGTGGGCCGGGATGCCGCTCTGCGAGCAGCGGTTCCCGAAGCCGCGCCTCACGTCCAATCCGCGCGAGGTGACGTGCCTCTCGTGCAAGAACGTCGCGCGTCTCAAGCTATCCACGAGTCACCGTGACCTCGCGTCGTTCATCGCAGCGGGCGGCCCGACTGTTGGGGTGTCCCGGTGAGCGGCGCGCCGGGCGCGGGCGACCAAGCGCAGGCCGATGAATCGGCAGAGAGGCTGGTGCAGCACGCTGATGCGCTCTGCGCCGATTCTCGGTTAGCGCCGGGCTGGCGCGAAGGGCGACTTACCCGCGATATGCGCGAAGCGGCGGCCCTGCTGCGGCGGCTGGCGGCGGCCCCCGCGACCGACCGCGAGACGCTGGAACGCTGGATACGCAACTGGCCGGGAGAGGTTGGACTCCACGCCAACGACGGCTGCGCCGAACTCGCGTCATACCTGCACAAGAAGCTGGCGTCGGGGCGCGCCGGGGAGGGACGGATGAGCGAACAACCGAAGCTGCTGGCCGTGTTCGCGCAGGCGTCTGCGCCGCCGCCAGAGGTGAGGAAGCAGCTGGAGAAGGCGGGCTACCTCGTCGTCGTCGCGAAGGATGTGGCCGACGTGCGCGTTGTGCAGCCCGTCGTGCTCGGCGTCGGGGGCACCGAGTTGGAGCGTATCTGCGTCGAGACGGTCGGAAGCCTGGAGGAGAATGGGACGTACAGCGGCCAGAGCATCCGGGGGCATATCGCGAAGCGACTGATCGCTACCCGGAAGAAGGTGGCCCGGTGAGCGGCGCGCCGGGCGCGGGCGACACAGAACGCGGGATGGCGAGCGGCGTAGCGGACATACTCGAAGCTGTGCTGGCGGGCCACCCACACCTGCGCGACAACGACCAACTCGCGCTCGACATCAAGCACATTCGGCTCATCGTCGCCCTGCTGCGGCGGCTGGCGGCGGCCCCCGCGCCCGACCGCGACGTGCAGGAGGCTATGCGGGAGGCGCGCGAGTGGCTAGGCGGGAAGTCGCGCGCGCCAGACGGCCTAGGCGATGACGAATACACGCTCGGCTTGCTGAACAATCTTGTAAATGCCGTGCTGGCGTCGGGGCGCGCCGGGGAGGACGGACGATGAACGTTGTGAGCACGGAAATGCCCTACGTCTCGGTCGCCGCGACGTGGCCGATGAGCGACCTCGACCGAGCCGTCATGGAAATGCGGTGGGACATGAGCACCTACCTCACCGACGCAGACCTCGAAGTGGACGACGACGATCCGGGGTGCGCCAAATGAGAATGGCAGTCGGGGAAGATTGTATCAGGTTACGTCTAGTCGGGGTGGGCGCGAGCCCGCCGGGGAGGGACGGATGAGCGATACAGCACGGGGTGCGCTGATGGAGGCGGTCGCGGCGGAACTCGACCACGCCTACGCGAAGCACGGTCGCAAGCCGTGGGGGAGGCACGAGTTCTACGCCATCCTGCGCGAGGAAGTGGACGAGTTGTGGGACGCCATCAAGGCCGACGAGCCGCAGGAGCGGGTCATCGCCGAACTGACGCAGGTGGCGGCGATGTGCTTCCGCTACGCTGAGACTGGAGACGCCTACCGTGGTCCGCACCCAGGGTTCCCCGCGAGGCCTCGAAGGCGTCGGCCTCCAGCGCGCGGTACGTTGCTAGACGAAGCGCGAGCGGAGGCGTTCAACATCGAACGTGGGGTGACCCGGTGAGCGGCGCGCCGGGCGCGGGCGACACAGAACGCGGGATGGCGAGCGGCGTAGCGGACATACTCGAAGCTATGCTGGCGGGCCACCCACACCTGCGCGACAACGACCAACTCGCGCTCGACATCAAGCACATTCGGCTCATCGTCGCCCTGCTGCGGCGGCTGGCGGCGGCCCCCGCGCCCGACCCGCTCGACGGCGAGGAAGTCGAGGCCACGCTGATTGACTGTTGCCAGTTGCTCGACGGCTGGCATCAGGACGGCACGGCGTGGTCGGCGTGGGACGAGAGCATGCGCCAGCGCATCGGGAAGCTGCTGCACGCGGTGTACGAGCGGAACCGCGAGCGGGGCATCCGGGCAACGGCTTACACACCGCCAGCGGCCACCCCGCTCACAGGCGCATCCGATGAGGCGTCGGGGCGCGCCGGGGAGGACGGACGATGAACGAACTAAGAAACTTGAGCGGCGACCTATGCGTGGTATGCGGGCACCGTCTATCCGAGCACGGTGACGGGGACCAAGGCACGGCGGATCGCTGCCACTTCCCCGGCTGCGGGTGCGTGGCGTTCATCGTTCGGGTGGGAAGTTACACAATGCCCAAGGGTGACAAATGAGCATGGCCTATGTCGGGGTCGCGCAGCCGTGCGGCCATTGGGTGGCCGCGTGCGTGGACTTGCCAGATTCCAAGCGTGATACGGCGCGGTTCGTCGCGGACTGCGTGCGCGACGGCCTTGAGGTGATCCGCGTGGATGTCGAGCAGGTGCGCGTTCAACTCGGCGGCTGTGAGAAGTGCTGCCCCAAGGCATTCAAGAAGCGCGACGGCGAGCAACTCGCCCTTGAGGTGGCGCGGTGAGCGGCCCGGCGGCCCAGGGGCCGAGCCTGCCCGAGGACTTGCAGGCCCGCGTGGACGAGATTCAGGCCCGCGCCCGCTCGATTCACTACTACGGCGAGAAGCCGGATATCCGGTTGCAGGGCGACGTGGATGGCGACCTCCGATGGATTATGGAGGACGTACTGCAGCTGGCGCGGACCGTTGACCGACTCCGCACGATGTCGGCCGTCGAGATGATGTGCGAGAACGAGAACGTGCGAGCGCACATCACCGAGTGGGAGGAACGCTGCCTCAAGGCCGAAGCGGAGTTGGCCGAGGCTCGGCGGGCGGCGCCCCCGCGCGAACAGCCCGCCAAGGCGCTGGAGCGACTGGTGCTCTCGCTCGACGGATTGCTCTGCGACGCCGAGGGCTACGACAAGTCGTGCGTGCGCGCTGCCTTCCTCGGCACGAAGGGCGAGCCGCCATTCGACGGACTACCCGCGTGGAAGCGCGACGACCTACTCGCAACCGAACTCGGCGCGCGGGCGGCTTACTACGACGCCAAGGCAGCGTTGGCGGATGAGCGGGCCGCGCTCGGGACCGACCCCCGGTGAGCGACAAGTCCTGGAAAGCCCTAGAAAGACGCCTCGCCCGCGACCTCGGCACCCAGCGGATCCCCGTCACGGGCGAGCGCGCCGGCGCCGACTTCGAGGACGGCCTGTTCGTCTACCAGGCCAAGCTCGGCCGCCGCTGCCCCGCCTACTTAACCGACTGGCTCGCCGGCATCGTCGCTGCCGGCCAGGCCCGAACACCCGCCAAGGTCGGCGTCGTGGTCTTCAAGCCCAAGCGCGCCCCGGATGCTGGCGCGCTCGTGATCCTCAGATTCCAGGACTGGGTGGACCTGCACGGGGCGGTGGGGAAGCTCGACGCCCCCTAGGGCAGGAGTTGGTGGCAGGCCGAGCAGCGGGGCCCCGTCTCGAGCGCCCGCCGGATCCGGAAGGTGCGCCCCTCGGGAATCGGCCGCTCGGCTCCGACCCAGTAGGTCACCGTGCGCCGTGAGACGCCTAAGCGCCGCGCGAGCTCGGCCACCGTGACGCCGGCCAGGTCCATCCGCCGCCGCAGCTCCCCGGCATTCATCGCACTCATCGGCGCCCCCGATGCGCCACAGGGCGCGGCGATGTGACGACCAAAGGGCACCGCTCGACGTAGACCACCCCGGGCGCATCCGGCGGCCCCGCGAGCCACAGCACGACCGCCCCGCCCACCGTGAAGCCGACGGCGAGCCCCACGGCCAGGGCCGCCACGACCGCCGCCCGCCACGCGCCCCTAGTCCCGCGGATCACTGAGGGGCTCCGGTTCCGAACGCGCCGCGGCGACCAGCACCGCCATTTCGCGCGGGTGCGTCGCCATCCAGAGCCGCGCCGTGGGATTGCAGAGCTCGGTCACGCGGCACACCGGCCAGCCGTCGGCCAAGAGTACCGCCGCCTGCCGCACCTGCGCCACGCTCCGGTGCGCCGCCTCGTGCATCGCCCGGTTCATACGGCCACCGGCCGCGCATCGCAGCAGTCCGAGCTGGGCCCCGCGTCGTCGTGGAACGTCGCGCCCTCGCCGCAGCGGCCGCAGCGCGGCACCTCGGGCGCCGGCCGGGTGTCGAGGCAGACGTAGCCGTGCGCCTCGAGCCAGGCCGTGCGCTCGGCGTCCGTGGCGAAGCGCCGGAAGATGCGGTCCCGCTGCCCGGGGAGCGGTTGGGGGGTGAGCAGCCAGTAGGGCCGCGCAATCCGCAGCGGCCAGTCCGACCGCTCGAGCGTCGGGGGGAGTTTCATCGGTCAGGCCTCCGTGTAGCAGACGGACGAGGGGGCGACGCGGGCCCCTGAGCGGATCGCGTCCACCCAGGCGTGCGCGTCGAAGCGGCAACGGTCCTCGACCTGCTCCCGATCGCCGGCCGCTTGCCACACCACGCTCTGGAAGTCGTACCAGCCGCAGCCGTTCCCGCGCTCGATGCCGCGGCCCCACTCGGTGCGCGGCGGAACGGGCTTCGGGCCGAGCAGCTCGGCCGCCACCCGCGCCTCGTAGGCGGGCGACAGCGTGCGGTTGCAGAAGACGTAGCGCGTGGCCGCGCGGCAGAACACGCCATCGATGAGGAGCGCGCGGTCGGCCGTGTCGGCGTAGTCGTAGCAATCCGTCATCCCGTCGAAATGGCCCGCCTCGAAGCGGCTCGCGATCTGCTCCACGCGGGCCACCGTCGGCCCGTCCGTCCACCCGATGCGCACGCTCGAGACCATCGAGCCGCGCTCGGTCACGACCGAGAACTTGCAGGCGGGGAAGTTGGCCCGGAGCAGCCGGCGCAGGATGGCCGCCGTCTGCTTCGGGTAGAGGTCTCGAGGCTCCATCGTGTCGCTCCGTGTCGGGGTTGGCCACCGTCGCCGGATGGGCTCCGGCTACACGGACAAGATGCGCACAAGTGAGAACGCGCGCAAGTGACAAGTTCTGCACACCGCCCCGTTCCACGTGAAACGTCCGCGTCCGAATAGGTTAACCGTATCCGCGCCTCTTGACAGCGCAGGTTCTTGCACGCACATTCGTCCCTGCGCGGGCCCGCCTCGACCACGGAGCCCCCGCGCCTAGACGACGACGCGCACCGCGTGGGGGTCGGGCCGACAGGCGTCAGAGGGTCGTCGGGTGTCGGCAGCGGACCGATCCCAACCCCCAGACATTCCGAAGCACCACGCGCGCTTTTTTCTTGGACCGCGGTCTACCTAAGGGATGGGATGGGTTGCAGTGTCCCGCACCTGCGGAAAGACAACGACTGTGCCCGATCCGTCAGCCTCAAGCGATCACCCCGACCTGAAGCTCGAACCGCCGCGCGTCCCCCGGCGCAACACCACCCTCGGCCGCAAGCTCCGCCAGCACTTCAAGTCGCCCGCCGAACGCCAGGCCGCCGCGACCCTCATCGTCGCCGCCTCCAAGGCCCGTCAGGCCGCCCACGCCATGCTGGACACCCAGCTCGACGCCATCATGCCCGAACTCCTCGCCGCCATCGACGCCGGCCGCTCCTTCGCCGTCCTCGTCGTGGACCCCGAGCGTATGCCCGTGATTCCTGAGCCGAGCAAGCTCCTCGACGCCGCCGGCGCGCCCCTCCGTGCGTGACCTCGCCCTCGCCACGCTCGCCCTCGGCTTCCTCCTCGGCTTCTGGATCCACGAAGCCCTCGACACCCTCGCTCGCCATCGCGTGGCCCGTCACCCCTCCCGGGATACGCTGTGGCGGAGCCTGACCTTGCTCCGATGACCGAACCCGCCCGCATCGAAGCCGAGCCGACGGAGAACTCTCCGAACTTAGATGCTGGTAGAGAGAAAGCGCCCCAAAAAAGCGGCGTTGATGCGGGACCACCGCTGCGGGTGATGCCTCATGGCGGCGCGCTCTGGAGCGGCAACCCCAAGGCGACGGGCCGCAAACCGTCGTGGTTCGTCAAGCGCCTCGAGGCCGCGCTCCGACACTCCAAGGCGCCGGACGTCCTGAGCGAGATCATCGCCGGCCAGATTCGCGAGCAGGTCGGCGTGGACCGCAAGGGCGAGCCGATCTACGCGGAGACCAAGAACGCGGACCGCATCGCCGCCATCAAGCTGGCGGCCGCCTACACCGAGGGCTTGCCCGTGGCGCGCGTCGAAGACGTCACGCCACCGGGCGAGGGCGAGGTGGACGCTGCGGCGCTCCTGCAGGCCATTCCCCGGATCCTCAACGCCATGCCCCACGACGACGGCCTGAAAGCGCGGATCGCGAACGCGATCGAGGCCGACTTCGAGGTGGTGGACTGAGTGACGGTCAGTAGGCGCCAACGGGACGAATGGCGCCACGGCGCCAATGGCCGCACGGTGACGGCGCGCCATCCGTGAATCCATCCGGCGAACCCGTCGCCGCCTGCGGTCATTTCGCCGTCTACACCAACACGATGGGCGACTGCCAGGTGTGCCGGGCCCAAGCCGCCGAGCTCGCGCTCGAGCGCCTCAGGGACCGGTACAACGCCCAGGTGGCGATCAACGCCGGCCTGATGGAGCGCCTGCACGCCCTGGCCCCAACCCCGGCTACCCCCATAGCTCCGGAAAAGGCCCCCCGGGGGGTCGGCGCGCAGGGTCCTTCTCTGGAGTTTCCCCTTCGTTTGGAACCGAAATGTTAAGTCGCGGAGGTGTGACGTGAAGACGCCAGGCCGAGACGGTCACGGCATCAAGAACGCTGGTCGTCGGGCCAGTAGGCCTCCACGGACGGGGTACGCCGCCAGCCGGCATCGGCCGGGTCAGCGCGTCGCCTTCTCGGACGGCGCCGAGTATACGGTCGGCCACTTCGGCTTCGACGGCTCGACGAAAAAAGGGGGAGGGGCCAGCGTGGCATGGACACAGCCTGGAGCGCGCGGAGCGGTGAGATGACGCACACCGGTCCGGTGCCGCCCCTCTTGCCGCTGGTGGAGGAGGGCCGGGAGCGGCCGCCGTCGGCGTGGCGGCAGCCGTGGCGCTGGGTGCGCTGGCTCCTGACGGGGGCGTTGTCGGCGGCGACGCCGCTGCCGTGGCTGGTGGACGTGACGGCGTCGCGGACCACGAAGCTGGAGATGCGGGTGGCGCACCTGGAGCGGGAGGTGGCGCGGCTCCGGCTGCTGGGCGGGTTGCACGACCGGGTGGACGATTGAGCGAGGCTCCGGCCCCGAAGATCACGACGCCGGCCGAGTGGCAGACGGTGGCGCGGCGGCTGTGGTGGCCGACGTTCCCGTGGCATCGCCAGCAGCGGTTCGCCTTGGCGGCGCACTCGGACATCATCGTGATCTTGGGCGGCAATCAGTGCCTCGGCCCGGAGCAGGCGATCTACGACCCCGTGGCCGGCTGCGAGCGCGTGGTCTCCGAGATCCGCGGTGACTGGCACGTCTGGGCGGAGAACGCGGCGGGTCAGTTGGTCGTGGCGCGGGCGCGGGAGCCCTACGCGAAGCCCGCGGGACGCTTGGTGCGGGTGACGCTCAGTTCAGGGGCGGCGTGGGTGTGTGCGACGGAACACCGGGTTGCCACACCGGATGGCTGGCGTGCCATCGGGCAGCTGCGGCCCGGATCCGTGCTATACCGCTCGGGGTCCAGCGCGGGCAGTGGCCGGTCAGTTCGGCGCGCAGATGATCCGCATTCGTCCCGAACAGTTGCAGGTTCGCGGGCCGGTTGTCAGACCGAATCTTGTTGCGGTGATGCACGACCTCCTGGGGGTCCAGGTAGCGGCCCAACATCTCTTCCATCACCAGCCGGTGCTCGAGCACGTAGCGCGTATGCCGCCGTGGGTGCGGATGTCCAGGGCAGTACACGAGAACGTAGCCATCCCGATCGACGATCCGACCACCGCGCCAGCGGGGATCCGTGGGACCCCGAAAGCGACCGCGGCGGTGGGTGGGGAGTCCCAAGCGGGGAATCAGCCGTTCGACGCGCCGGAGGGGCCAGCCGAGCCGTTCGGCCACCTGTCGCTGACTCAGTGTGGGATCCGCCAAGAGCGATCGCAGAGCCGCGATTTGATCGGGAGTTGGAGCGAGACGGGCCGGCATTGGTGGTAACCAGTATAGTACCTCTCCGCGTGGACCGCAAGTGGGACTTCGAGGTCCCGGGCTACCACCACTACTGGCTCGGGGGTGTGCTCCACCACAACTCGGGCAAGACCCAGGCGGGTCGGGGGATCATCGCGCGGCTGGTGCGGCGCGAGGGGCCGATCTACCAGCGGCTCCGGAACCCGCGGGGGCGGCGCCTGAAGGTGTGGGTGGCGCCCTTGACGGGGGAGAAGTGGCGGTCGAACTGGGAGCAGTCGCTGTTGGGCGAGGTGCTGGTGGGGCTCGGGGCGACCTACGTGCAGTCGCCGCATCCCGTGATTACGGGCCAGGACCGCTACGGCGGCTGGGAGATCTGGGGGAAGTCGCAGGACCAGGGCTATCGCGCGTTCGAGGGGGACCCCGTGGACCTCATCATCGTCGATGAGGAGCCGGAGGACCCGCGGATCTACAGCTCCTGTATGCAGCGGTTTGCGACGACGAACGGGTGCTTGGTGTTCACGTTCACGCCCTTGCTCGGGATGGACTGGACGCACACCAAGCTCTATGAGCCGGTGGCGCGGCCCGCATACCAGCGCCGGGAGCGCGTCTGGCGCAAGGACAACGTGACGCTGATCCAGATGGGCATGGCGGATAACCCGGCGGCGCGGGACGGGGCGGCGCGGCTCGCGGCGGACCCGGTGCTCACGGATCAGGAGAAGCGCACGCGGCTCTTCGGCGAGTACGGGTTCGTCGAGGGATTGCTCTTCCCCTGGGCCTTGAACTGGCGGGACTACTGGCTCCCGGGGCTGCCCCCGAACCGGCCCTATAGCTGGGTCTTGACGATCGACCCCAACAAGCGGCACGGCGGGCTCCTCACGGCGATCGACCACACGGGGAATCGCTTCTACGTGGCCGAGCACTATGCCGTCGGGAAGTCCGACACCGAGCACGCGACGGCCTACCAGGAGATGATGGCGCGCTTCCAATGCCGGCCGGACGTGTACGCGGACCCGGGCGGGGCGGGGGCGCAGGCCATCGTGAACGTGGCGGAGCACGGGATTTTCGCCGCACCGGTGCCGAAGGACGCGGGGTCGGTCAAGGCCTCGATCGATCTGGTGAACCGGGCGGCGTGGGTCGATCCCTGGCATCCCCACCCCACGGACGTGAACGAGCGCGGCTTCCCCAAGCTCGGGGCGCCGCACGCCTGGTTCCTGCCCACGCTCTGCACCTCCTCGTGGGACGGGCACGTCAACGAGAGCCGGCTGATCTGGGAACTGCAGCGGTATCGGCAGAAGCCGGGCACGCCGCCGGGGACGCCCGTCAAGGCCGACGACGACCTGGTGGACTGCCTGCGCTACCTCGAGTTGGTGCGGCCGTTTAGTCCCGAGGAGCCGGACACGCGGGAGCAGCGGTTGAAGGAAACGCTGGACAGCACCTCGTACCGCGAGGCGCAGGCCTCGCGGCAGGTGCTGGCGCGGGCGGCCGCGCCGCAGTTTCGGACACGGGTCGATCCCGACATGGACTTCGAGCTGGAGAGCGACCTGACGTGACGCTCTGGCTGGTGCGGCACGGCGTGACGGCCCACAACGCGGGGACGCCGGGGGCCGAACGGATCCGCGGGTGGTCGCCGGTGGGGCTCGCGCCCGAGGGCCGCGCGATGGCGACGCGGGTGGGGGAAGCCCTCAAGGCGCACCCCCCGGCCGTGATCTTCACCAGCGACCTGCCGCGGGCGCGGGAAACGGCGGACCTGGTGGCCGAGGCGCTGGGGGGCGACGTGCCCGTGGTGCCCCTGGCCGAGCTCCGCACGTGGCACGTGGGCTCGCTTTCGGGGCAGACCTTGGCGGCGGCGAAGCCGGCCTTGGACCGGCTGCAACACACGCGGCCGGATGAGGCGGCGCCCAGGGGCGGGGAAAGCTACCACGACTTCTTCGACCGCTGGGGGCGGCTCCAGGCCGAGCTCCGGGCGCTGGGGCAGACCCACGACGTCCTGGCCGTGGTGCATGGCCGGCACCTCTGGGCGCTGCCGGCGCACCTGGCGGGGCGGGGGAGCGCGGGCGTCCCGACGAGCGGGGGACCGGCGCCGGGCGACGTGCTGGCCGTCGATGAGCAGCGCAAGCGCCTGGTGCCGGTGCATCGCTCGGGCGTGACGCAGAACGCATCCTGAAGCTGCCTCTTGCATCATCTGAGGCGATTTCCTACATTCGGCTGACTGCAAGTTCTTGCAGGGAGTGAGACAGCGTGGCCCAACCGCCGCAGGTCAATCGTCCCAGGGACGTGCTGGCGCAGGACATCCGGCCGGAGATTCTGGTCGGCATCGAGATGAACGGCCGCGTCACCATCACCACCAACATCGCGACGGAAGCGGACTGCCATGCGGTGCTCGACCAGGGGCACGTGGCGGTGAAGGAGTATTTCCAGGAGCGGCAGCACCTCGTGGTGCCGGCTGGCACCGGAGTCGGTCGGAAACTCACGTAACGGAGGCATGGCACCATGCTGGGCTATCGGGCACTCGTGGCGTCGCAGCAGGCGCAGGGCACGCTCTACAACACGTACACCACGGCGAAGACCGTGCTGAACCCCCAGGCGCTGTGGACGGTGCCCGCCGGGTTCTTCGCCAACACGGGGCAGGCCGTGACGATCGACGTCGCCGGTGGGATCTCGAACATCGTGACGACGCCGGGCACCGTCACGTTCCAGGTCCAGATGGGGCCGACGGCGAACATCGTGGCGTTCACGACGGGCGCCATCCAGCTCAACGCGACGGCGCACACGACGCTGCCCTTCTACCTCACCATCAAGCTCGTGGTGAACAGCGTCGGGTCGGGCACCAACGCGAAGTTCCTCGGGATGGGCACGCTCTCGGGCGTGATGTTCACCCTCACGGCGGGCCAGACGGACGCCGTGAACACGTCGGGCGTCTACCAGGTGCCGGCGACGGCGCCGGCCGTGGGGACGGGCTGGGACTCGACCGTGGCGAACATCATGGACTTCTGGGTCGGCTTCTCGATCTCGAACGCCGGCAACGGCGTGCAGGTGGCGACGTACACGGTCAGCTCGGACAACTGACGAGCCTGGGGTGCCAGCGAATCTCGGGGCCGCCGCGACCAGTTTGGCGTCCCTCTCCGCCAGCACGGGGGTGGGGATGGTCAGCGCGGCGGCCTCGATGTTCACCACGAGTTCGGGGACGTTGCCGGCCGACAACAGCACGACGGTCACGCTGACGTTCGTCGCGCGCGACGCCTACAACACGCCGCTAGCCGGTGTCTGGCCCGTGTTCACGGCGACGGGGACCGGCAACACGCTGACCACCCCGGCCGCCACGGACGCGACGGGCACCACGACGGCGACCTTCAAGACGTCGGTGGCGGAAGCCAAGACCGTGACCGCGACCGTCGCCTCCCACACGATCAATCAGAGCATCGCGCTCACGGCCTCGAGCGCCAACGCGCCGGACGCCGCGCACACGACGATCGGCGTGGCGCCGACCTCCGTGGCCGTCGCGGGGACGGCGACGATCACGGTCACGGCGAAGGACAGTTCGGGCACCGCCATCACGGTGGGCGGCGCGACGGTGACGCTCTCGCTCTCGGGCGGGACGGCGACGGGGACGATCGGCGCCGTCAGCGACAACGGGGACGGCACCTACACCGCGACCTATACGGGCACCGGCGCCGGGACGGCCGAGACGATCAACGGCACGATCAACGGCGCGACGATCACCACGACGCTGCCGACGATCACGGTGACGGGCAGCTACCAGACGCCGGACATTCTGAACAACGCCTCCTTCGAGAACTCCTGGGGATCGTTCGTCAACCTCTCGGGTGGGACGCCGAGCGGCGACCAGCTCTCGCTCTCCACGGATCAAGCGAAAGACGGGACCTACTCGGTCAAGTTCGGATTCTCGAACACGGGGCAGGATGTCGGCGCGCAGGTGGCCTACAACCTCGTCGGCCAGGCGTCCCACCTCTGGATACGGGGCTGGTTCTACGGCACGGCGTGGCCCAATGGCGGCGGCTTCAAGTTCTTCCGCATGCAGGACGCCTCGCTCTCGGGAACTGTACTGGGGATTCAGTGGCTCAACGGGCACATGCTGCTTTGTACGCCGGGGAGTTCGTATATCTATATCTCCAGTGGGTTGCCTTCGCTGAACGCCTGGCATTCCTTGGAGTATGAACTTGATTTTAGTGCGCACCAGACCCGTGTGTGGTTGGATGGCACGATCCAGACCTATTTCTCAATCTGGAGCCCTGGTAGCGACAACCCGACCACGGACGGCAACGGTCTCACGAGCTTTAACACGAACGCGGGCCTGACCTTCCCGGGTTATCTCGACATCTGCCGCATCATCAACCAATGCACGAATAGCGGGGCGTGGTATTGGGATCGCGTGGCCGTGAGTTCGCTCGGGAGGATCGGACCATGAGGGCCAGGCTCCAACAGGTCGCTGTCTACACTGCGGTCATCGTAATCGCCGACGGGAACGGACAGCCGCGCATCCATGAGTGCCCGCTATGAGTCTCGCCCCCGCTAACCTCAGTTCGGGTCAGGTAGATGGCGCCGCCACCACCTACACCTTCAACGAGACGGTGACGTGGTCGGCTGGTGACTTGGTGCTGGTGGGCCTGGAATACAACGACAACGTCAGCCCCACCGGCGTCAATATCTCCGGGCTTACGTTCGCACAAGTCGGCGCGCGGTCATATAACACGAGTCAAGGTGGCTGCGTGGCGATGTTTTCGGCCGTTGCGGCGAGCGGCGGCACGCAAAGGCCAAACGTCACCTTCGCGGCGAACAATACGGGCATTTCTTATTCCGTGAACCGCATCCCAGCAGGCTGGGACACGGGTAGTACGTTCGGCACGCCGGGCTACTCCAATGGCAGCATCTCGATTGGACTGGGCGCCTTCCGTGACGCCAATAGCATCGGCTTCGGCTTCTTCGGCACAAACTCGACGGGCTCCGCGCCTGGCACGGGCAGCGGATTTACGAACCTTTCGTCGGGCTACAGCTCCACATCTGGGGGCCACAGGTGCGAGTGGGAGACCAATCAGGCGACGGTCGCCTGTACCTCGGGTTTCCCCACATATGTGGAAGGCATCGCGGTCGAGATCATGGCGGCGGGCGGCGGCAGCAGCGCGACCACGGGCGGGCCGCCGGGGCTCTTTACCGGCGCGCCGCAGATGGCGGGGCCCGCGAGCCTGGTGGCGCAAGCGTGGCGCGCGATGGGCTCGACTCAGCCCTACCCCCTGAGCATCCAGAGTAACCCGCCGGGCATCCTCCTCGACCTTTCGACGGAGCCGGACTTCAACCGCAGCGCGCGCGCGCCGAACGGGCTGCCGACCGGCCCCTGGGGCTTCGTCGCCCACGCCTGGCGCGCGATGGGCAGCACCCAGCCGCCGCCGCTGCGGCCCTGGTATCAGGTCTACGCCGTGCCCACGGTGGCGAGTTTCATCTCCGCGCGCCGGCCGCTCGGGCGCCCGGATACGCCGTGGGGCTTTGTGGCCGAGACGCAGCGGGCGCTGGGCCCGACCCAGACGGGCGCGGGCGGCGCCGTGATCGACGCGAGCGGGGCCTACCGCCGCGACCTCCCCTCTTTCCCCGTGCGCGGGATCAGGTGACCCATGCTGAGTGAAGTGCTCCTCAACGGCGATGTGCTGGAGGTGACCGGGAGCGCGAACGCCACGACCACGCTGACGAAGGCGGCGACCTCGGGCGTGCGCTGCTTCATCGCCGGGATCGAGGCCGAGTACTCGGCCGACATCAGCGGCGTCCAGCCGATCGTCCTCACGCGGACCGTCGGGGGCCAGAGCGTCACGACGACGTTTGCCTGGGACTTCGTGAAGGGGCCCTTCTTCCTCCCCTTCCCCTGCCTCGTCCACACGGACTACGGAACCGCGGTGACGGTGACGCTCGGGGCCTCGGGCACGGCCGGCGTGACGGGGACGATCCACCTCTTCCACGCGATGATCTAGTGCGCTGGCCCTGGGTCGCGCGCACGCGGCTGGACGAGGTGAAGGCGGCGCTGATCCAGGCCGTCGCCGAGAAGCGCATCGCCGAGGACCGGCTCTACGCGGCGTGGAAGGACGGCTACACCGTCCCGCCGCGGGAGAGCGTCGTGCCGGCGGCCCCGAAGGAGATCCGCCTCTTGCCCGAGAAGCTCAACGGCTTCGTCCAGAACTGGGAAAGCGCGGAGGTCCGCCAGGAACTCGAGGGCGAGGCCCGGCGGCTCCACTACGACCTCGGCTGGGATGAGGAACGGGTGATCGCGCTCTTCCGGGCGCGGAGCGAGGGCGGCAACGGGGGCGGGGCCGGATGAGCAGTCCAGCAGGCCTCGGGGCGGCGCCGAGCGCGACGCAGGAGACGCGCCCGAACGATCCGAACGACCCCAAGTCGCTCGCGTTCTCGCGCACGGCCGACTACCCGCCGCTGGATGCCGACAAGGCGAAGAAGGTTGATTACGTCCAACGCCTGCTGAACGACTCGCAGTGGGACGCGATCGGCCGCTACAAGCTCGCCACGCAGCACCTCTTGTTCATCGACGGAAGGCAGCACATCGACTGGGCCTTGCGGGAAAAGGTCTGGATGGACACGCCCAACATCGATGGCAAGACGCGGGTGACGATGAACTACATCCGGCCCATCCTGCGGAGCCGGCTGCAGCGGCTGACGAGCCCGACGATGAGCTGGCGGGCGACGCCGAAGACGAACGACTACGAGGAGCGGGACCGCGCCACGGTGGGGTCGAACTTCCTCCAGGCCCGCTGGCAGAAGGCGGACCTCGAGGCCAAGGTGCGGCAGGCGCTCTGGCTCGCCTTCGGCTGCGGCGCCGCGTGGCTCAAGAGCTTCTGGAACCCCACGCTGGGCGGGCTCGCCACCGCGACGGTGAAGGCCCCGCACCCGGTCACCGGGGAGCCGCTGGAGTACCCGGTGGACCGCGACGGGAACCTCTTGGCCGACGCCGAGGGGAACCCGCTGGACGAGGGCGCCTACCACTACCGGCCGGGCGACGTCGATACGGCCGTGCGCTCGCTCTTCAACATCCGCGTGAACCGGGATGCGGCGGGCCTCGATCCCGCCGAGGGCTTCCGCTGGCTCACCGACACGGAAGTGATCCCGATCAGCGTCGTGAAGGAGAAGTACGGCGAGGCGGCGAAGGACGTCGCCACGGTGGCCGGCATCACGACGATCCGGAACTACGAGTCCATCGTCCGCTCGATCACGGCGCCCTACGGGACCATCACCGGGAACGACCTCCTGACGGGCCGGGACGGCGGCCGCATCCCCGATCGCGAGCTCACGCTCCTCACGGAGTACTGGGAAGCCCCGAGCGAGCCCTTCCCCAAGGGTCGGCTCATCACGATCGCGGGCAACGAGCTGATGAACGACGGCCCGCTGCCGCAGGGCATCGTGCCCTACACGGCGATCTACGACGAGCGCCGGCCCTACGATCCCTACGGGCGCGCGACGACGCGCGACTTGATCTCGCCGCAGAAGGTGCTGAACCAGCAGTTCGGCTTGGTGCTGCAGGAGCAGGCGCTCTCGGGCGTCGGGCAGTGGATCGGCTTCGACGTGCCGGGCGTCTTCGAGCAGGTGACGAACGTGGCGGGCGGCCACATCAAGATCCCGCTCCACTCCTCGGTGATGAACAAGGCGCTGGAAGGGATCCTGCACAAGGTGGGGCCGACGCAGGTCTCGCCCGACCGCTGGCGGCTGATCGAGCAGATGCTGAAGATCATGTTCGACATCGGCGCCTTCCACGAGATCCAGCGCGGGCAGGTGCCCCCCGGCGTGGACTCCGGGATCGCCGTCCAGCTCCTGCAGGAATCCGAGGCCGGCCAGCTCTCGGACGCGGTGCAGCAACTCAAGCGGAGCCTCATCGTCTGGGGGCGCCAGCAGCTCAAGATCGCGCGCTGGGGCTACGATCAGGACGACGAGCGGTGGCTCCCAGTCCACCGGCCCGACCTCGACTTCATGGTGCAGTCCATCACGGGCGAGGACCTGCCGGACCCGGACGACATCGACATCGACCTGGAGGGGTTCCGGCCGCAGTCGCAGGCCGCGCTCCGGGCCGACGTCAAGGACTTCACCGAGAAGGGCTGGATGAGCCCCAAGCAGGGCTTGGCCCTGATGGACCTCGGGCGCGGGATCGAGGGCGCGTTCGCGAGCCAGACGCGGCACTACGCCAAGGCCCGCAAGGAGAACATCGCCTTCGAGAAGGGCGAGATCCGGGTCACCCAGGGGCCGCCCGAGGTCGATCCGACCACGGGCCAGGCGAAGACGGATCCCCAGACCGGGCAGCCCATCCCCCAGGTCCAGTTCCTGAACGCGGACGGCTCCGAGGTCTTCCTGCCCGACGACGACGACCACGCGATCCACATCGACGTCCACCTGGAGATCGCGCTCGACGTGGCGAAGCCGTGGACGGTGCGTCAGATGCTACTGGAGCACATCCAGGACCACCGGCAGGCGATGACGCCGCCGCAGCCCTTGAACGTGCCCCAGGCGCAGGGCGCCGCGGGCGCGGCGGCGCGGGACCGGAGCCTCGCCCTGCCCACCCCGACCGGAGGCGCCGGATGACGATGCCGATCGCGCCCGTCAACGTGGTTCACGTCGCGGGCCCGGACGGCAAGTGCGCCCGCTGCGGGGCCGGCCTCGGGGAGTACGCGGCCCTGAACGACGAGAACGGGACGCTCACGACCCGGCCGTGGCGGCCGGGCGAGTTGGTGTTCGAGTACGAGCAGATCAACGGGAGGAGCGGCTTCGCGGACTCGGTGATGATGGGCCGCACCGTAGACTGCCAACCCTAACGAGGAGCAGCCATGCCTAACCCCGATGTGAACACCCCGCCCGATACCGCGGCCTGGGTAGCCGGGGGCGATGCCTCCCCCGCCGCCGTCGCGGATGCCCCCGCGGACGCGGCCGCCGCCGATGCCGGCGCCGCCCCGGCGGCCGACGCCGGCGCCGCGCCCGAGGTGCCCCAGACCCGGGCCGAAGCCACGGAGCTCGTCGAGGCGCTGGTCAAGTCCGGCTGGCGCCGCGACCTCGCCACGCAGAAGATCGAGGCGCTGACGGCGCCCCAGCCGATCAAGGACGCCTTGGAGGCCTACCTCGACGGCAAGCCCTACCAGGTGCCGAAGGGCCTCGTCTTCAAGCTCAAGAACGGCAACACGTTCGTGGAAAAGCCCCTCACGGCGCTCCAGACCGAGGGGATGCTCTACCACGACTACCAGCTCAAGACGACCCAGGTGGCCCAGATGCGCCGGGCCGTCGAGCAGGCGCAGCGCGACGCCGACGCCCGGATCGCCCGGGCCGAGGCCAGGGAGACGTGGCTCAAGGAGCGCGAGCAGGAGATGCTCGAGGCCCAGAAGGACCCGGCCAAGTGGGAGCAGTACCAGGAACTGATGCGGGTCCGGCAGGCGAATCCCGCCTTCGCGAAGCTCTGGGACGACGCCCTCAAGGCCCGGGAGCAGGGCGCCGAACTCGAGATGGTGCGCCAGGCGCAGACCGAGAGCCAGGTCAGCGAGGGCGTGCAGACGGCCGTGACGTGGATCACCGAGGCAGCGAAGGACTTCCCGACGGTGGATCCCGAGCGGGTGCGCGTACTCTACGGCATGGCGCTGGAGAAGGGGCAGGCGGACCTCTCGCCCGCCGCGGTCCGGCAGATCTTTGAGACCGAGCAGGCCTACCTCACGAAGGCGTCCCAGCCCGTCACGGAGCAGATGGCGGCGCTCCAGGCGCGGCTGGCCGAACTCGAGGGCAAGAAGGCCGATGAGGCCCACAACGCCCACACGGCCCGGGTCTTGGACCGCGGCAAGGCGCCGAACACCGCGCCCGCCGGCGGCTCGCCCGCGGCGCCGCGGAAGGTTGAGGAGCGGAAGCCGATTCCGCCCGAGCGGGGCGCGATGGACAAGGCGATCAGCGACTGGACCAAGGTGCGCGACTAGGCGCGCCTCTTGACAGGACGTGCAAGAAGTTGCAGTGTAGAACCGTCGGGAGCTGAGTACCCGGCCGGCTATCGCCCACGCGACGCCGGCCGGCCCCCGCCAGCCTGACACCTCGCCGACCTCACGGCCACGCCTCATGCCGCCGCTGAGAGGCACCGTTCCCCTACTGCGGTGACTCTTCGGAGCGCCCCGATCCTGCGGGCGCCAGCATGAGGTGTATCCGAAATGGCAGCGACTCCGAACACCCTCACGGACCTTAACAACCTCGCCAAGGACTACTGGACCAGCATCTACGTCCAGGCGGCGAACCCCGAGGTCCCGCTGAAGGCCCAGTTCGGCCGGCTCGAGAACGCGCAGTTCACGGGCCGCGTCTGGATCTTCGGCGTCAAGACCATGATCGGCGGCGGCAGCGCGAACGCCGGCGCCAACACCAACCTGCCGGCCGCCTCGGTCGGCCAGTACTCGCAGGGCCAGGTCAACGTGGTCCGGACCTACACCCGGATGGCGCTGGACGGCCTCGCGATCGAAGTAACGAAGAAGCAGTCCGGCAGCTTCCGCCCCGCCCTGGCCGAGGTGATGAGCGACCGGCTGCAGGCGCACGATCTCGAGGTGAACCGCCAGATGTTCTGCGGCGCCACCCTGGGCGTCGCGCAGGTCTCGACCGGCGCCAACAGCACGACGCAGACCGTCGTGAACGGCGACTACGGCTTCGGCGGCGCCCTGAGCGCCCCGGCCAACGGCGGCACGGGCACGCGGCACCTCTACAACAACGACGTCGTGCAGTTCTACTCCTGCGTCTCCGGCGTCGCCAACAGCGTGCGCGCGGGCGGGCCCTTCACCGTCACCGGCGTCAACCACTCGGCCCAGACCTTCACGGTCTCGGGCGGGACGCCGAACACCACGACGGGCGACCTCGTGGTCCGCGCCACGGCCACCACGGACAACACGGTGGCGGGCGAGGCCGCGGGGCTCTCGGCCGCGATCTACGACTCGGGCACCTTCGAGACGATCAACCCCTCGACGGTGGGCCAGGCGTGGAAGGCCGTGCGGCTGAACAACAGCGGCACCCTGCGCGACATCTCCGATTCGCTCGTCATGCAGACGATCGAGACGGTGCGGGCGCGGAGCCGCATGACCCCCGACCTCGCGGTCTGCCGGCCGGGCATCGTCCTCAAGTACAGCGAGATCTTCCTGCCGCTCCGGCGCCTCGACGGGCAGGACGTGCAGCTCAAGGGCGGCTACAAGCCGATGGCCGCCATCCTGCACGCGGGCGGCGCGATCCCGGTGATCGGCGACAACGACTGCCCGAACAGCCGGCTCTTCTTCGTCAACACCTCGGCCGTCAAGCTCGCCGACGTCGTGGGGACGGACTGGGCCGACATGGACGGCGCCGTCTTCGACCGCGTGGTCGATAAGGACGCGATCGAGGGCTACCTGCGGAAGTACTGGAACCTCGCGTGGATCCAGCGCAACGCCCACGGCGTGATCGAAGACCTGAACGACATCTCCGGACTAGACAAGGTCGCCTAGTCGCAGCGGACGCTGGGGGCTGGCCGGTTGCCAGCCCCCAGGACTCAGACAGGAGTGACGGATGGCAACGAAGCTGAAGGTGGTGGCCGTCGTCCCGCTCGGGGCCCCGCTGGACTCGGGGATCGCGGCGGCCGGCACGGCCAACATCGCGGACGGCGCCTCGAACTCCGGCCGCACGACGGCCGAAGGCGCCGTGATCCAGAGTCTCAACGCGCTCTTGATGCAGGTCGAGAACGCGGCCTACGCGGCCTGCGGGAGCGCGATCGCCACCACGACCTCGAAGGTGAAGACGGTCAACACCTGCCCCTTCACGATCGACGGCGTGTGGTACAGCCTCTCGGGGACGGACAACTTCTGGACCCTGACGGGCACGGCGGTGACGGCGGCGACGGGCGGGGCGACGATGCACTACGCCCTGTGTGTCAACAGCTCGGGCACGGCCTCGGTCGTGCAGGGCCCCACGAACCAGGGCTCGACCACGGTCTGGACGCCGGCGCCGGCGAATCTCCTGCCGATCGACATCGCGGTGATCGCCACGCTGAAGATCAGCCTGACGGCCACGACGGTGTTCACGCCGGGCACGACCGCGCTCTCGGCGGCCGGCGTCACGGCGACCTACGAGGACGGGATGGACGCGACCCTGTGGGGCGCGTACCAGATCTCGCCGAGCCTGATCTGATGGCGGGCCTCGGCGGCGTCCACACGCGGCCCGGCTGGGGGAACGAGGGGGTGGCACCCCTCGCCGGCCCCCGGGCCCTGTCGGGGGTCCAGCTCTGGCTGGATGCGGACGCGATCGGCAACGGGCCGACCGCAACCGCGAGCCCCGTCCGCACCGGCAAGCTCTCGAGCTGGCCGGACAACAGCCTGAACCAGACGCCGTTCGTGCAGAACACGGCGGCGAACCAGCCGACCTACCAGCGCGGGATCAACGAGCACCCGTGCGTGCGCTTCGACGGCACGGCCAGCTACATGACGGCCACCGTCGCCGCGACCGCCCCGTGCTCGATCTTCGTGGTGGCGACGCTCCCCATCGCGCCTTCGGCGGCCTCGAGCCTCCTGGGGTCCAACGGGGCAAGCGTCACGCCGCGCATCTACGTGGACACGGACTCCTCGGTCTACGTGGGGAACGGCGCCAACCTGAAGCCCGGCACGACCACGACCAAGCTCATCCCGTGGGGTTCCAGCACCGTCGCGGGGACGCAGTACCCCTCGATCGTGGGCCTCGACATCACGGGCGCGGGCGGGACGGGGAACGACTACTACAACTCCACGACCCCGACGCACGCCCTCGGCACGATCACGGGCAACACGGGCTTCTCCGGCGTGATGACGATCGGCGCGGACAACGCGGGCGCCAACTTCTGCGCCTGCGACATCTACGAGCTGGTGATCCTCGATCATCAGCTCACCCTGAGCGAGCGGACGACGCTCTTCACCTACTTCGCCCAGAAGTACAACCTGGGCCCGGTGGTCACCGGGGCGTTCGTATGAGCCGGCTGCTCTCGGACGACGAGTACGCGGAGTATCTGCGCCTCAAGGGCGCGGTGACGGAGGTCGTGCGGCCGGAGCCGCCCGCGCCCTCGATGGACGTGCCGGAGGCGCCACTCCAGATGGCGGCGGATCCGGCACCAGAACCGCCCGCGGAGAGCCCGAGTGCTGCCGAAGCCTGAGTGGGTGGCGGCGCTCCGGGCGCTGGACGACAAGGCTGACCTCCGCTGGAACGAGGTCGCCGGCCGCTGGGAGTTCATCCTCACGAGCGCCGACGGTGTGCCGCGCTCGCAGTTCTGGGAATGGTTCGATCAGCCGCGGGACCCGGCCACGGGGCGTCACCCGTACCGGCCGCTGGACGACACGCAGATGCGCGTGGCGCTGGCGAACCTGGAGCGCACGTTCGTCGGGAACCCCTACGACGGGGCCGGCACGACGGCGCGCGAGGTGCGGCGGCGCTGGCAGTTCAACCAGACCCTGCTGGCCCAGCGGTATCGGGCGGCAGGCGAGCACTTCGCCGACTTCCTGTGGGACCATCGGCGCCAGCTCCGGGATGCCGGGGCCGGGCCGCTGGTCAAGGCGGGCTGAATGCACCACGACGGCAAGCAGTGGATCAGCTCGGCGATCCAGCAACCGGGGGCCTTGCATCGCGCGCTCCATGTGCCTGAGGACGAGAAGATCCCGGCGAGCAAGATGGCGCGGGCCGCCAAGTCCACGGACCCGCACACGAAGAAGATGGTGAACTTGGCCCACACGTTGGGGAGGCTGAACAAATGAACATCCGACGGTGGGATTGGGACAAGCAGGCGTTCGTCGAGGACACGTACCCGGAGGAGATGTTCCGGCCCTTCCTCGACTGGCTCTTCACGACGAAGAACTGGCGCGAGGACCCGCGGCGCGTGAACGACCGCGTGCTCCAGCTCGAGAAGGACATGGCGGCCTTCCGCAACCCGGCCACGCGCGCCGACGTGGTGGCCGTGGACCCGGCGCTGGCGGCCGCGATCGCGCGGGACAACCTGGCGGCGACGCGCCGCGCCAACCTCGCCAAGGGACGGGCGACCCTGGCCGCGAAGCGCGCGGCCCACAAGGAGCGGGCCCATGCCGAAGTTTAGGGTCAAGGGCGGGGAGGGCGCGTTCGCGGCCGACTTCGAGACGCGGACGCCCGGGGCCGGCGAGCTGTCGAACCCCGCGCACGAGGCCGCGATCGACCGGGCGATGGGGCCCTTGTACGGCGGCCTCACGGGCGCGCGGTGCGATCCGGTGGAGGAGTTCCCGGGCGACGCGGACAAGCCCTACGGGATCCCCCAAGCCGTGAAGCCGTTGGGCGCGCCGTTCGAGCGCCTGGACGGCGATGGGCTGCGCGATGACGGGAAGCCGGTGGACATCAAGAAGCCGGGCAAGCTGAAGGATCGCGACGTGGCGGCCTCCGACCTCTCGGGGGACCGCGTGTCGGACGACCGCTTCCAGACGCATCACTAGGAGGGCAGCATGGCAGGACTGGGTGGCCTCAAGCGCGGCGCCGGGAGCGCCGGCCCGTTCCAGCTCGACCATCACTACGCGAAGATGGAAGAGCCGGGGCGGCACGAGCACGACGAGCACGATGCGGCGATCGCGAAGGTGATCGGGCTGGAGCAGCGGAACAAGGGCCGCACGTCGAAGATGAGCTTCGCCGGCCAGCCGCCGATGCAGGCGCCGGGCGAGTACACGAGCGAGCGGCCGCAGCCCTCGAGCGACGACGGCGCGGCGCGCGTCAGCCGGCCGTAGCGGTGCCCGCCGAGAGCGTGGCCCAGCGCCAGCTCATGGCGATCGCGGAACACCATCCGGAGGACGTGCGTCCAGAAAACCGGGGCGTCCTCCGGATGAGCCACGCGCAGTTGCACGACTTCGCCGCGACGAAGCAGCGGGGCCTCCCCGAGCACGTCGCCCACGTCCAGAGGGAGGTCGGTCGCCGGCTTCTCAAGGGGGGATGAATGCCGTCGCTGGCGACGATGCGGAACATCCTCCTCACGTACCTGGTGACCACGGCGGACGACCCCCTCTACACGCCGACCGTGCTGAACCAGGTCTTGGCGGACGCCTATAACGGGCTGATCGCCGAGATCCACAGCCGGAACCGCGGCTACCTCTACAAGGACGTCCTGCTGACGCCGGATGCGACGACCACCCAGCCGTGGTCCACGCAGCCGGTGGAGTCCTACACGCTCGCCACGCAGACGCCGGCCATCACGGACTACGCCTACTGGATCGAGCTCCGGAAAACGAACGACGACGGCGACCTCCTGAAGGAGTGCCGCCTCGAGGACCTGCGCGACGCGGGGAACGGGTTCTTCGCCGTGGCCGGGCCGGACGACAGCCCCGTGATCCGGCTCTCCAAGGACACCGAACTCGGCCTCAACCTCTACCTCAAGTACGGCTACTGGCCGGCCCAACTCGCGCAGGACACGGACGTGCCGAGCGCGATCCCGCTCCGCTATCAAGACGTGGTGCCGCTGGAGGCGTGCTTCGCCTTCGGCCTCGGGGGCGAGTCGGCCTTCCCGCCCGACCTGAAGCAGCGGTGGGTGGACCGGAAGGCGATGCTGATGGCGCGGATCAGCCGCCAGGGCACCTGGCCCGGGCGCACCAAGGTCGATCCGTTCGACGTCGAGGTGGCGTTCTAGTGACGCGCCTCCTCCGGGACGAGACGCTGGAGATCCCCTCCTGGACGGTGGGGATGGAGAAGAACACGGCCATCGCCCTGAACGAGCCGGGGACGATCGCCGACGGGCAGAACTTCACGCCGACGCAGGCAAGCCGGATGGCGACCCGCGGCGGCTCGCGGCTGATGCTGACGCTGCACAACGACGCGGGCAGTCCGGCCGAGGTGACGGGGCTCTGCGGCGTGTACCCGTGGACCTCGATCGGCGGGATCGTCCTGGGCTACGACACGGCGCAGCACAAGTGCTACGCCTGGTTCGTGACGCAGGACATGGCCTTGAAGGGCGCCTCTGAGGCGGCGAGCCGCGTCGATCTCTCCCTGCAGCCGAGCGGCCACGTCGTGAGCGCGGCGTGGACCGACAGCGGCGGCGCCCCGATGCCGCAAGCCTCCGAGCTCTGGGAGGGCATCTTCCTCGCCGACGCCACGCTCTCGATCGCGAGCCGGCGCTGGTTCCTCTCCTTAAATCAGACGGTGCCGACCGTCCAGATCGGGAACCCGAACGCGAACGCCAAGGTGCCGCGGTTCGCCTTCGCCGGGACGGGCGACAGCGGAACGGCGAGCGCCGGTGGCGCGACGACGCTGACGGACGCGACGAAGGCGTGGACCACGAACCAGTTCGCGGGCCAGAGCGTCACGATCGTGGCCGGGACGGGCGTGGGCGAGGTCGCGATCATCAGCTCGAACACCGCGACGCAGCTCACCGTGCCGTCCTGGTCCATCGGGACGCCGGACACGACGAGCCAGTACGTCATCACGCCGGGCATCCCGCAGGAGATCCAGCCCTACTGCTTGGAGACGTACAACAACGTCCTCTTCATCGCGGGCTACGGCGACGAGGCGGCGAGTAACCAGGACCGGCCGGAGTACCTGCGGCACAGCTTCCTCGGCCGCTCGCCCTCGATGTCGCTCGCGCTGGGCGATGTGGCCGACGGGTTCGACAAGGACGCCTGGAACATCATCGGCGCTAAGGGCCAGCGGATCACGGCGATGAAGCAGGGCCGCGGCCTCCTGTTGGTGGCGAAGGCGAACGAGCTCTACCGCATCAGCGGCGCGGGCCGCGCCTACCCGGGTTGGCAGTACGCGACCGAGATGGTGATGAACACCTCGGGCTTCGGCTGCGCGAACCCCAACGCCCTGTGCTTCGCCGAAGGCTACTGGTACGGGATCGGCGCCGCCGGGATGTTCCGCACCGACGGGTTCGACGTGAAGCCGATGGTGGGGCCGCGGAAGCAGGACTTCCTCGCCTTGGACAACTTGGCGAGCACGTTCTGTTTCTATCACCCGGACCGCCGCGTGGTCCTCTTCGGCGTGCATCCCCAGGGGACGACGCCCGCCACCTACCCGTGGGTGCTCTGGCAGTGGGACGTGGAGCGCGAGCGGTGGCAGCCGGACTGGGTGCAGAGCACCGCGACGGCCTACGCGCACGGCAACGTGATCCCGACGACGAGCGTGGCGGGCGCGACCGCGCCGCCCTCGGCGCCCTCGACCACGGCCATCACGACCACCAGCTACACGGCGAACTGGACGGTGGGCGACGCCACGGCGCCGGTCGAGTTCTGGCAGATGGATGCCACGCTCACCTGGGTCTTGAAGGCGACGCTCCCGGCCAATACGGCGACCTACCACGTGACGGGCAACCTGAGCCACGTCCAGTACCAGTGGAAGGTGCGCCACGTCAAGAACGGCCTCTACTCCGCGTACACCGCGCCGCAGACGGTGCAGACGCTGATTGCGGCCCCGACGGCCTCGGTCGCGGGCACGCCGCCGAATCAGAACGTCACGATCTTCAACAACGCCAACGGGACCCCGGTCAACATCTTCCTGTACGTCGTGGGCGGCGGCCTCTACGCCTCGTGGTTCACGCAGCAGGGACCGAACGAGATCGACTTGCCCACGGGCTACCTGCCCGCCGGCCAGAACTGGCAGGTCTACGCCGAAGACCTGGCGTGGTCGCCGGTGGACTCGGCGAGTACGTACTTCTCGACATGATCCCGATCTACGTGGTGAGCCAGAGCGGGGGCCGGGTCTATAGCCTCGACGATCCCCTGACGGTGAACGACTTCGCCGCCGTCGATGGGAGCGGGGGGAGCGCCTACACGCCCTACCTCCTCTCGACGCAGTTCCCGACCGAGAAGACGCTGGGCTTCTACTCGCTGCGGAAGTTCCGCCAGCGGTTCGACGCGCCGAACGGGGTCACGATCGCCGTGACGCCCTGGCGCGACGGCTTGGCGACGGGGCAGACCTTGACCCGCACGTTCGCGACGGGCGCGGTGGGGATGACGAGTACGCCGCTGAACTACGCGGCGAGCGCATTCCAGCTCTACCTGACGCTCACGGGCTTCACGCGGCCGGTGGAGCTTGGGAACGCGAACGTCTCGATGATCCGGCGGCGCGACACGCGCGGCCTGAGCGCCTTGGGATGATGCGCTTTCAGCAGACCGACACGCCGGCCACCTACACGGGGCCGAGCGGGACGCCGCTGGTGGCGAACGGGGCGACGTGCGACCGGCTGTGCGGCGGGACGCCGGGCACGACGCTCACGCTCATCACGATGGACGCCTTGGCGCGGAACAAGTACGCCGTGAGCTTCGACATCGCCGTGCCGCCCTACACGCTCTGGGGCGCCGGCACGTGGACCGTGCCCTTGAACGTGGCGTGGCCGAACCAGTGCGTGGGGCTCTCGTCCATCTACATCATGCGGCTGAGCGGTTCGGGCGCGTTCCAGCAGTTGCTGGGGTTCCGGCAGTTCCTCAATCTGCCGTTCGTCGGCCCCGGCATTCTCACGGTGAATGTGTCGTGCGAGGGCGCGCCGACGCGCGCCTACTACGACCGCGTGCTCGTCGTCTGCGGGTTCACGAACGACGGCACCTTGCCGCCCTACAACCTGCAGGTCAACACGGCGGCGCAGACCTTCGGGATCACCCCGAGCGAACTGATCTGGAGCCCGTTCGATGGCTAAGTATCCGTGGCCCCTGCCGGGCGAAGGCGCAACGGCCGAGGAGATCCTCGCCTACGAATCGCAGACGGCGCTGCCGGGGATCAAGAGTTATAGCCTCCAGGCACGGCGCGATGCGCTCCTGGCCGAACTTGCGTACACGTATGGCGCTGGCGTCCCCAATATCGAAAACGTCTACAACGTCGTCACCAGTTACGGCGCGAAGGGCAACGGCATCGCGGACGACACCACGGCCATTCAAGCGGCGATTACCGCCTGCGCGGCCAATGGGGGCGGGAAGGTGTATTTGCCGCCCGGCACCTACAAGACCACGGCCACGCTGCAGATTCCCGTGGAGCAATTCGTCACGATCAAGTTCGCTGGCGCTGGGATCCGTGCCACCTACATCAGTCCGGTTCTGAACAACGCCACGGCGATCCTGGTCGGCAACGCGACCCCGGATCCCTCGGGGACGTCTACCTATCAGACGCGCTACCACACGTTGGAAGGTTTCGACCTGAACGGATCGTCCTGTACCGGGACGTGTACGGGCATCCACATGACGGAACCCCAGTTCTGCACGGCGCGGGACGTCATCATTGAAGCCTTCAGCACTGGCGCCAGCAGTGGTCTCTATCTCCAGGGCTCGACCACAGTTGGCATCAATGCGAATCCGTCGGCGCCGCACGCCTGGCGCAATAGTTTCTACAACGTCCTGGTCGCAACGACGATGCGACCGCTCGTCCTCGATAACGCGGACGAAAACGACTTCTACCATTGCAACTTCGCGCTGCCAACGGGACTCGTCGGCACGAACGCCTGCGTCGAACTCATCCAGGGTCGGAACAACCGCTTCTTCGGGTTGCTCCTTTCGGGTGACTCGACCAGCGGCTCGCCCCCAGCGTCGAACTATGTCGGCTTCCTGGTGGGCGCCTGCACGAAGGGCAACGTCGCGGGCTTGTTCGTGAGCGGCGTGGTCGCCGAGGGCTTCGAGTGCGGCTTCTACTTTACGGACTCCTATTGGCAGGATGCGTGGATCACCAACTACGACTCCTCCATCAACACGTACGCGTTCTACAACGGTTCCTACGACGGCGCCACCGATAACGAGCGCCAAAACAACGTCCACATCTATTTGAACGGGTCCTCGAAGGGCACGGTCCGGGACTATCATACTGGTCCCGCTCCGGAGCCGGAAAGTCTGAGCGTCACGGACGGAGACACATCGCCGAGTGTTCGCGCTACGAACTCGCTGCGCTGTAGCAACTCCAACCCCACGACGATCACGACGTTCGACGACGGACGAGACGGGCAGACGATCACGGTGCGCCTCGATGCCAAGACCACCCTGCAACACGGCCTGAGCACTGGGAATATCTGCTGCCCGAACGGCATCAACGTCGTCGGAGCGACGAACATGGTGGTGCGCCTCGTGTCGCTAGGTGGCCTCTGGTATGTGCTCCCGGGGACGGCGGCGATCACCCCGGCCACGATCTACCTGTACGGCGACGCGAACAGTTCCAATCAGGCGGCCTACGTCGCGCTCTCCTTTGCGAACCAGTCGGTGGTGGATTTGCGCCGCTGGGACGGCACCGTCAGCTCACCGACACATGTGGGTGGTGCCGAGGCGATTGGCATGATGCGCGCCACGGGCCATGATGGCACGTCGAGTTCAGCGACGGGCGCCTACATCCAAGCAGTCGCCGTCGGCGACTGGTCGAATACGAGTCACGGCACCCGCTTCGACATCTACACCACGGCCTCTGGCAGCACGACGAACACGAAGGCCATGACCATCGGCGCCGACCAATCCTTGGGACTGACGGCTGCGTTCGGCGCGAACGGCGCCACGCCCCAGGCGAAGATCAACCTGACCGGGAGCAAGGGCGGAAACGCCGCCCTCGCGGCGGTGGTCGCGCTCCTCGTGAGTTATGGCTTCGCCACGGATGGAACGACCTGATGGCCCGCGGCCAAGTGATCCAGTTCTCGGCGAAGCCAGCCGATACGCACGCGGCGGTGCTGCAGGACGAGTTGCAGCGCGTGGTGGGCCGCATCGTGGCGCATGCGACGATTCCGCTCCACCAGAACTACGCGGGGACGACGATCACCTTGGGCGGCGCCGGGACGGCGACGGCGGCCGCGATGGCCTCCGCCGTGGACTTCGCCGACGCCGGGATGGACTTGGTGCGCGCCGTGGTCTACGGCACGCCGCCCGCGGGGAAGGTCACCGTGAACGTGCGGAACCTCACCACGGGGAAGATCGTCGCCACGGCGGCGCTGCCCGGTGGGGCGGCGGCTGGGGTCTTCACGGGCCCCTGGATGCACCTCACGCCGGCCGGGGGCGACGAGCACTTGCAGGTCGAGTTGGTCGGGACGGCGGGCCATCAGCCCGTCTTGAACACGGTCCACCTGCAGGGTGCGACCGCGAACGCGAAACCCTAGGCGGACGATGATGGGGAGCGCCACGAGCTTTCAGGTCCAGCCCCAGCGGCCCGCGCCGAGCGCGGCCACGGTGGGGCAGATGCTCTTGCAGCGCCGGATGGCCGAGCAGCCGGCGAACGCCGAGGCCGGCGCGCCCGCGCAACTCCCCGGCAACACGATGCAGGGCATCGTGCCCGCGGTGGGCCGCCGGCTCCTGCAGCGGAGCCCCACGGGGCTCCAGACCGCCGCGCCGATGAGCGCGCAGTTCGGAGGGATGTCATGAGCAACCCGTTCCAGACGGGCGGGTACGTCGATCAGGCTGCGTCGGCCGCGAACAAGGCGGCCACGGGCTTCGGGCAGGCGGCGCAGCGGCCCTTGGCCCAGCAGGTGGGGACGATGCTCGGCGGCCTGAACTCGATCGGGGCCCTGCGGAGCGGCGCGGTGCCCGTCGCGGCGGGCGACATCGCGAGCGCCTACGGCACACAGGTGGGGGCGGCGGCGAAGCAGGCGGCGGGGGAGTCCTTGGGCGCGGGACTCGCGGCGAACGAGCAGGACTTGATGCGCCAGCAGATGGAGGAGCAGCGGCGGGCGAGCCTGCTCAGCTCCATCGGCAGCGCCTTGGGGTTCGGCGCGGGCATCGCCGCGAAGCATCTCTAGGGGGTTGCGATGGGCATGGGCTATGGTCTGGCGTCGAGCGGCATCTTCCGGGCGCCGTACCCGCTGCAGCG
>Ga0335085_10001729_pt1 | contig 44204 bp, 43 predicted proteins | sample Lox_Sample_45_FD_206712 | JGI IMG/M metagenome (GOLD analysis project Ga0335085, IMG submission 206712) | Soil microbial communities from Loxahatchee National Wildlife Refuge, Florida, United States - Lox_Sample_4.5 | ecosystem: Environmental > Terrestrial > Soil > Wetlands | place: USA... | reverse complement strand
ACCTTGGGCGCCTGGACGGTCCCCTTCACGGTGGCCGTGGCGAGCAGCTCCGCCCGCTCCCGCGCCATGACCTGACCCTCGACCTTGCCCGCCACGACGATCGACTTCGCCAGCAAGTCCCCCAGGACATCGCCGGTCACGCCGATCGTCACGTTGCGCTCGATCTGGACCTTACCCTCGAAGCGCCCGTTGATCAGAAAGTCCTCGTCGCCAAAGATCTCTCCCACGAACCGAGACTGCGCCCCGAGGATGGTGGGCGCCGTCGGTGCGGAGGGAGCGGCAACCGGGTGAGGTGCGACCGGGGGCGGTTCCTGTTTTCCGAAGATCGCCAGACTCGACCTCCCGGTGTTGCGAAGGCGAACAGTATAGCCGGTCGGCGAAAGTCGCGAGATCGGGCCGAGCGCTTGCCCTACGCTCCCCACCGCGCGCGGTGCCCGCGCGCATCGATGTGGACGAAGGGACCGTGGGAGGAATTGGCGGGGTAAACCCCGATGCCCCCGACCAGCTCCGGATGTCTCGCCTCCACCGTCTCGGCCGCAGCCGCGACGATCCTCGCGTCGCGGATGTCCTGCCGGCCGTCGCGGTTCAGGTCCTCGATCCAGCCGCGCCCTTGGCCGTCCGGAAAGACGTCCGCCGCGTCGCCGTACAGGTGCCGCGACACCGCGGAGCGGCCCGAGGTGTCGCCTCCCGACCCGTTGTAGTCGGGTGTGCGGAAACCGCTCATCACGACGAGGCCGCCCACCGGGTGGCCGGCGCGGGACAACTCCTCGATGGTCAGCTCGAGCTTGTCGATGAGCCGGCGATCGAGCACGACATACTTGGGCCAAACGTCGTCCTGCCCCTTCGTCACGAACTGCCCCAGGCGGAAGTGTTCGGAAACGCGGGTTCCGAAATTCTCCGGCGTCACCTCGATGAAGCCCGGCGGATTCTCGTAGGCCGGATCCTTCGGCGACCGCCGCTCGAATGGCCAGGCGCCCATCCGATAGGCACCGATCCGACCGCCGACCTTGGCCGAAAACGGCGTCAGCACGATCAGGTTCAGAGCCTGCCGCGCGTCGGTCAGCCATCGATAGACGCCCGGCCGGCTGGGGACTCCGGCTTGTCCCGGCAGGGCAAAGACCGCGCAGAGTTTCCCGGAGAAGCCCGAGAGCAAGGCGTTGACTCCCGTCGAACGCGCCCCGGCGGTTCCCAACCCGGCGAGCAGCAGAACGGCCGTCGAGAGGGCAAGCCGACGCCGAGTCATCTCCCTTACGGTAAGCGATTCGCCACAGACTTTCAATCGCGTCCCCCCCTCGTCCCTCGCCCCACGCCCCTAACTCCTCGCCCCTCAGTAGATGATGACCTCGTCCCCTACTTTGCTCATCTGGTAGAGGCGCTCCAGGTCGTCGTCGGCCAGACGGACGCATCCATGCGAGACACTCCGACCGAGCTGGCTCGTGGCCTGCGTGCCGTGAAGGGCGTAGCCGTCTCCCAGATTCAGGCGGTAGCGGCCGAGGGTCTTCTCCAAGCGCCGCTGCTTGAATCCGAGCGGCGGCACGATGAGCGCCTTCCCCGTGCGAAGAAACTCCTTGGGCTCGACCTCCCTCTCCGCGCCGTCGGGCCGGACCTCGACGATCGAGTCCTTCTCGACCTTCAGGACGCGCCGGGGCGGGCCGCCGCCGTCCAAGAGCGACCAGACCCCGCTCGCTCCCTCGGCCACCGGCTGCCCGGTCTCCGCGTCGATGATGTCTCCCGGCTTGGCCCGCACTAGCTCGAGCTTGCGCTTGCGGGCTTCCTCCACGTAGTGCCAATCGGGCGGCACCCAGACGGGGTTCTCCTCCTTGGAGAGGATGTGGAAACGTCCCGTCGGCGTATCGAATGTCATCTTCCGGCCGGCGATCTCGAGAGTCGTGCCCTTGCCCGTCGAGACCACCGCCTGGAAAATCGTCTTCCCGCCGCGGCGGACCCAGAGCCGATTCTCGGCGGTGGAAATCAGGATCGTTTGCGCCGCCGCGGAGGGCTCGTCCAGATCGACCGACGCCTCCGCGACGTCGGAGCGGAGCTTCGCGATGCGGCTCGCCTGCTCTGCCGCGACGCCTCGCCAGCCCGCGACCGTTCCCGCCAGACGGGACCCGATCAGGCGATCGATTCGCTCGAGCCGGCCCACTCGTTCCGCGTCGCGCAGGTTCGCCCATTCGGCGGCTCCCGAGAGGCCTGCGACTCCGGCCGCGATCACGAAGAGCGTCCAGCTCCCGAGAAACCCCAGCCGGTAGTGCCAATGACTCGCCATCAGAACACGTAGACGCGCGTCTGCGGGCCGATCCGCTTCCAAATCGCTCCCAGATCGGCCTCGGAAACGAGGAAGGAGCCGGGCTTTGCGCCCTTCAAGGGACTCTCGGGGGGAGGCGGCGAATGCAAGACGACCTCCTCGGTCAACATGACGACATATCGCCCGAGCCCGCCCGGGACGTCCGTCAGCGGCGATGGAACCGGGAGGCCGGCCGCCGACCACACCCAGGCCGGGGGCTTCCAGGAGGCGCGCTCGAGTTTCTGACGGACCGTGAAGGCGCCCGACAGAGGCGCCGGCATGACTTTCTCTCCGGAGGCCGTGAGGATCGGCCTGGGCGCACCGACCTGGAGCGTCGCTTCACGCACAATCCGATCCCCGACCCGCAGCGTCAGCTTGCGTGCCTGCGTGTCGATCACCAGGTAGAACTCCGATGACTCCTGAGCGTCGACGGCCGCCAGGCGGGCCCCGAGCTCCTTGGCGAGTGCCTTCTCGTCGAGTTGCTGCCCGGAAAGATCCCGGCGGATCCGCAGGATCTCGAAGGGCACGCCCTGGCCGCGCAGGGTCAGGGCCTGGAACCGCGCATCCAGGTGCCGGCGTTGAACCGTGGCCGCGGCACCGAGCGCCACTCCGAGAAGGAGCAACCCGAGACTCAGGCCCACGGGCGGGCGCCAGAGTTTCGGCGGGCGGCGCACGACTTGCGAGGGCCGCAGAAACACGGTCTTGAGCTGGAAGATGCCGGAAGCCCGTGGGCTGACCGTGCGCTTCCACCAGCCGCTGTCGTCGGTCGGATCGGTCATGGGAAGTCAGTCGCCATTCTGTCGCATCGTGCGGATCTGCGCTCCCTCCACCCGCTCACCGTCGGTCGCTTCTCGCCGCCTTCCACGAGCGGTATTGCTCGGGGAGACACCTCGCACAGGGCCGGTACCCCGCCGCGATGGCCGCCGCTTCGTCGCGGAAGAAGACGCGGTGCCGGGCGTAGCCTCGCCGCAGCGCTCGAATCGCCGAGGAGCAGTCCAGGCGGCCGTAGATCTTCAGCCGGCGGTTCCCTCCGAGCATTCCCGGCAGCGCGCTCTCCCGGATGACACCGTCGGGCCCGAGCAGCCGATAGGTTCGACGATTCGCTCGCGCCACGATTCGACAGCCCGCCCGTATTCTCCTTCAGCGGCCGGGCCCGTGCGTCCCGCCCCCTGGCCCCGGTGGCCCGACTGTTGCAAAAGCTCCCATGCGGCAGGCCCGAGCCGGCCGAAAGGAGAAACAGTGCGTTCTGAGCATGCCGTCTGCAGGAAAGCAGAGCGACTCCGTCCGCACGTGTGGGCCGCCCGCTTTCTTGCGGGAGCGACCTCCTTGCTCGTCGTCTCCGGCACCGCGCGAGCGCAAGGTGCCTCCGGATTCCACTTCGGAATCGCCGGGAGCGCCGAAATTCCCATACAGAACCAGTCCGACGTCTTCGCGACGGGCTGGAATGGAACTGCCCTTCTGGCCATCAACTTCGGAGATTCGCCGTTCGGCATTCGCGTCGACGGCTCCTACGGCGAGATCAAAACGAAAAGCGACCTTCAGGCCTTCGTCGGAACCGGAACGACGAGGTTGATTACGGGCACGGCCGACTTCGTCATCGGAGCCCGGCACGGTCCCGTTCAGCCCTATCTCATCGGAGGCGTTGGTGCCTACGACTTGCGCTTCCAGGGACAGCAAGTCGACACCGGGAACGTCTTCTCGGATTCGACCACGCGATTCGGTTGGAACGCGGGGCTCGGCATCGCGTTTCCGGTCGGATCCATGGCAATCTTCGTCGAGGCGCGGTACACGAGCGTCTCGACGGACGGCAATCGTTTCTCCGACAGCGTCCACACGGGCGGAAGCCGCTTCACCTACGTTCCCGTGAACGTGGGCTTCATCTTCTGAGGGCCTGCGAACCCGGGGTGATCGATGGAACCTGTCGTCGGCATTTTCTCGTCGCGGTATACGGCCGCGCACGCCGGAAGCGCCCTCCGGAGCGCCGGCTTCCCGGAGAACCGTGTTCAACTCCTCTTGCCGATCGAGGAGGCCTCCGACGGGAGCCCCCCTCCGACGGAGGAAGCCGAGCAACCCGGTGTCGGTCCGGCGCTCGGCGGTGTCCTCGGAGCCGCGACGGGAGCCTCGGCTGGCTTCGGCCTGGGAGCGATGACCGCCAGCGTTCTCTTGCCCGGCATCGGCGCCGTCGGAGCCGTGGGCCTGTGGGCCGCGGCCGTCCTCGGTGTCGCCGGCGCGATCGGAGGAGCGAGCGCGGCGGCTGCGGAAGCGGCGACCCGGTCGGGACTGCCGAGGGACGAACTCTACCTCTACGAAGATGCGCTCGCCCGCGGCAAGGGTGTCGTGTTCGTCCTCGTCGATTCGGACAGGGAGGCGCTCCGGGCGTCGCAACTGCTGGAGGCCGCCGGAGCCCAGGGACTGGACACGGATCGAAAGCAATGGTGGATCGGCATCGAGGACCTCGAGAGGTCCGGTGCACATGGCTTGTCGGCGACGCCGCGCGAGTCGCCGCACCTGATCTACCGACGAGGGTTCGTCGCGGCTCTCCAACCCGGGATGAAGAGCTCGTCCTATGACGCGGCGGCGTCGCTGCTGGCGAAAGAACTCGGGGCCGTCGTTCGCGAGCCGGCGTTTCGGAGAGGCTTCGAGAAGGGGTCCGCGACGACGCGGCAGCGGCCCGAGGGACCAAAGACGGACGAAGGCCGGCGTCGCAAGGAGCCGTGAGATCGTTCGGAGGCGCCCAGGACTTGGATGCGCGATCGGGCGGGGCAGCCCGAGGCGACCGGGTCAGGAAGGTCCGCGTTCCCCTGTCAGCGCGGGGGGCGTCCGGCACTCTCGGAGAGCATCCTTCGACGAGGCGGCGGCCGGCGACTCCACGGCGCGGCGCATGGCGCCCAGAATGTGCCTGTGGAAGGAGTGGCAGACCGCGATTTCGATCGGCCCCCACAGCCAGCGCGGATACCGGGGGCTCAGATACCGCGTCTCGAGCTCGACTCGTGTCGATCGGTCGGGCAGCTCGCGCAAGGCGTAGCTGCCGCTCGTGAGCCGGACCTCTCCGGCGATCGGAAGCTCCTGTTTGAGGACCTCGAAGCGGCAAAGCCGGCAGGGAAGGATTTCCGTTATGCGCTTCAAGAGATACCCCTCTCGATAGACACACCGAGTCACATCGCCCACGGCGGATTGGCGGCCCTCGGCCCGCTCCGGCACTGGCAGGAGCAGCCGCAGGTGGAGCGGCGGACGTTGAGTGATCTGCTCGTAGAACATTAGCCCGACCCAGACCTGCTCGGGCGGTGCGGAAAACCTCATCCCGGTCACGACGGACACCGCTTGCGCCGCCGGCCCCGCGAACGCCGTTGCACCGCCTTTCACAGCGCCGCCGCCGGTTTCACTTCGACGATTCCCCAGAGAATCGACCGATCCCCTGCGGCGAAGTTTGCCCCGGTCGCGTCGCTCGGCTCCGAGAAGCTCCGAACGACCACGACGGCCTCCGGCGCGGCGGCGCGCCGCACGGCGGCCGACAGGCGCCGCCGGTAGTCCTCACTGGCCGCGTCGAGGACGTTCGATAGGGCGAAGCCGTCGAAGGTTCCGGAAGGCTCTCGCTCGAGAAAGGCCGCGGCGTCGGAGTGAAGGAGCCGGATCCGCGTCGCTTCGGGAGGAGGGGGCGCTTGCGCGAGCTCGCCCAGAAGCAGAGCGCGCGCGTACGGGTTGCGCCGATTGGAGTGCGCTCCGAAGCATCGTTCCATTCGCCCGCGCAACACTCTACCGAAATGCCGGGGAAGGCAGCGCAGAAACGGCTTCGCATAGACGAGGCCCAGGACGGGTCTCGACAAGAGCAGGTCCATCGCGCGGCGGAAACGCCACGTGTCCAGATGAGCGCGCCAGAACGCCAACTGCGCCGAGGGATCGTCCAGGTCGAGGAACTCCCGCAGCCTGGATCGCCGCCAGCCGACCGCGGGGCCAAGCGCGCGCGCGTAACCCATCAGACGCTCGGCGGCCCCGCGAGAAGCCCTCCCGCCGGAAAACCGACTCCTGGCATAGGCGATCTGAACAGGATTGACGTCGACCGCCACGACCTCGTGGTGGCGGGAAAGCTCCATCGCCGTGCAACCCGCCGACGCGATGCAGAAGATTCTCCCGCCCGGGCGAAAGGCGCGGGCTTCGATCGAGGAGTCCTCGTGCATGCGTCCGAAGAGGAGCTCGCTCGGCCCGCGGCGCGCGTCGAAGCGGCCCGCCTCCCAGGCGGTCTCGGCGATGCTCGCCATCATCGCGATCCGGCCAGGCCGGCCGAGACCCAGGCGAGGACCAGGAACGCGAAATTCTTGACCACCATGCCGCCGGGATCGTGAATGAGACCGCGTGCCCAGAGCAGGCCGCTGGCGTTTAGCGTCACGAGGAGCAGCGTCTGAGCCACCGCGCAGGGAATCGGCAGCGTGCCGCTCCACACCCAGAGGGCCAGTCCGAGCTCGACCGCTCCCAGAAGCTTCAAGAAGAGCGCTCCGATGCGCGGGCCGAAACGGGGCACGGCCTCGACAATCTGGAGCTGGCGGCTCTCGCGGCCGAGCAGCTTGCACCACAGCCCCTCGTAGAGCCAAACGGCGGCAACGGCGGCGCGGATCAGCCAGAGCGGCGGCAACAGCTCGACCATGCTATCTCTCCTATTACGCGGGCCGCGTCCACCACTTCGGGATCCGACGAGAAGTCGCCTGGTTCCACCGATGGCCGAGATCGCGTGACATGGGCGTTGTGGCGGCCAACTCGCCGTCGCGGCGCTCCCCGTCCGCCGTCGAGCAGTAGCGCCGAGGTCACGTTTTCTTGCCGTAGACGTCTCCGTTCTCGATCATCTTGCGATCCTCGTACGGCGCGACCATACGCCGGTACATTTCGAGCTTGGCGCACTCGAGAGCGCCAATGACTTCGTTGAAGGTCGTGTACGACTGACCCCGCGCCTCGAGATACTCATTCGCGATCGATGTGAGCCGGAAGTTCAGTTCTCCGGCCGTCTTCGCGAGGCGAGCCCCGGACGAGATCTCGACCCGGTCCGATTGCTTGATGTACGGCATCACGCCTCCTCCTTCGCTGCTCACTCAGAACAGACGCCCGGCGCCCATGAAACCGCTCATTGCTTCGGTTCCGGCGCGCTTATCCAGCGGGCGATCTTCCACGCACCATCGGGCTGCCGACGCCACACCTCGAAGCTCTTCACTTTCTCTACCGTCTGCTCCCCGGCCTTCCCCATCGTCGAGAATGTACAGACGTCTCGAACCACGGCCAGCGAGCCCGAGACGATGACCTCTTTGATCTCGAGCTCGTACCGGGTCCGCGGTGCACCGCCCTTCGCGGCAGCCTCGGCCTCACGGGCGAACGTGTCGTCCGGCATCCCCGGGTACCAGCCGATCAGGTCGGGAGCCCATATCTTGACGGCCTCCTTCCAATCGCCGCGATTCGACGCCCCGACCCATCGAGCCAGCGAGTCCCGTATCTCCCTCTCGGCCTTCGCCTCGGAGGCGTCTGGTACCCCTCGAGCGGCAATGGGTATCGCGACAGCCAGCAGCACGATCAAGCTGTGTTTCATACCCCCGCACCTCTCGTTTCGGGCTTGGATCCGCCAGTTTTCCGGTGTGTCAGGGCCGCCTAACCCGTCGCCTCAACGGAGCCGCCGTAAAGACGAGCACTGCGCCGCGTTTAGACCCTCGAGATTATGGAGCGGGCAACGGGGATCGAACCCGCGACATCCAGCTTGGGAAGCTGACGCTCTACCAGCTGAGCTATGCCCGCTCGGGCCGCTCGAATATAGCCAAACCGCGCCGAGCGGGCAACCAGCACGGTCCTACTCGGAAGGGATTCAGAATAGTTAACCGAATAGTTAACCATTCAGCCGATGCCGCCTCGCCACGGGAGAGAGGCCTTCGCCGTCTTCAAAAGCGCAGGATCAGGCCAGCGCGAAAGTCGCCCTGTTCGAGCAGACGCACGTCACTCACGCTTGCGTGGCAGACGGCCGTGCCGCCCAACCAGACGCACCAGAACCCGCTGCCGCCCGAGGAGAGGTACGCCGGAATCCACCGGGCCTCGAATCGCAGGCCAAGGCGGTCGCTCAGATAAGTCTTCACTCCGCCAAAGAGACTGAAGCTGAAGCGCGTCGTGGTGGCGAATCGATCGCCCGGGTCGAGGATGGTGACTCCGAGACCAAGCCCCAGATAGGGACGGACGCGCGGGTTCGCGACGCGAAAGTGGGCAAGCCCAGCGAACTGGATGTCCTGGACGGTCACATCGAGCGTCCGGCCGGGCGTGGTCGCAGACGATGCCGAAACGGCCTCCGTCGGCGTGCGGCTGTACTGGACCTCGAGGCTTCCGTTCGCGTCGATCCAGTAGCCGAAGTTGATCCCGAAGGTCGCATGGTCCTGGAGAGAGATCCGGACCGCCGCCGGGTCCTCCGGATTGAGAGTGCCTTCGAGACGGTATCCGAACATGGGCGTGAGCTCGAACGGACAGCTCCCGCCAGGCGATTGCGCCGCCATCACGCCGGAGACGCCCGAACAAGCGAGCGCGGCGATCCAAACAGCGCGCCAGGGAAATCGAGGCACCCGCGCACACTATCCCAGGCCGGAGCGAGGACCCGCGAGCTCCGGCGTTGCCAATCGAGCGAATGTGCGGAGGCGGAAACCGACGGTACCTTCTGTGACGACGTGACTATTGCAGGCCCGCCGCGCGGCGCAAGCGAAGCCCGGAGGCGAGGCGCGGTAGCCGCACCTTGGCGAAGAGCCGGTCGTTGACGAAGAGCACGGGGACCTCCTCGCCATACTTTCTGGCGAGGTCCGGATCCCGGTCCACGTCCAGGATCTCCCACTCGCGCGCTTCGCCTTGCAGCAGTTCGTCCACTTCCCGGCGCATCTCTTCGCAAAGGTGGCAGTCCGGTCTCGAGAGCAGGCGCAGCCGGATCAAGATTCTCCGCTGCCCTCGGCCGCGGAGGTGCGGGCCGTCTGGTGCACATAGTCGAAGCCCGAGAGGATCGTCGTCGTGGCGGCGGCGCCGAAGGCGATCAGCACGATCGCGTTTGGCCAATTCCAGAGATTGGCGCAGAGGACGAAGAGGACGGTGATGATCTGCGTCACCGTCGTGACCTTTCCGACCCAGCTCGGCGGGAAACGCCGCCGCGCCCCGGTCAGGATCAGGAGCAGCGCGACCAAGAGCAGAAGGAAGTCGCGCGAGATCACGAGCACGGCCAGCCAGACCGGCACCTTGACGACCGCGGGATAGGACGGGATTGCGAGGAAGAGGTAGGAACTCATGAGCATCAGCTTGTCGGCGATCGGGTCGAGGTAGGCGCCGATCGCCGACCGCATGTCGAATCGCCTCGCCAGAAAGCCGTCCACGCCGTCGGACAGCCCCGCCGCGACGAAGATTCCCAGGGCGATGTCGAAGCGCCCGTCCGCAATCGCCACGAGAAAGAAGGGCAGCGCCGCCAGCCGCAGAAGCGTGATGAAGTTCGGCAGGGTCCAGGGGCCCTTCATTTCGGTCCTTCCTCCCGAGAGCTCTGGGCATTCTCTCCTTTGCCGGCGAGCGCCTGGACGCGGTCGAGGGCCCGAAGAAACGCCGCTCCACTGACGGCCGGGGCTTCGCTCTCGCCCAAGATCTTGCAGTCCCGGGCGAGGCGGATCGCTTCCACCCCCGAAACCACCTCGTCGGGATGCTCGGCCAGGCACGCCGGCGGCGGATCGGGCTGCAATAGGGCGACCAGGCGCAGGTAGAGGCGGGCCGCCGCGGAAAGTGTCAAGGGGCCATCGGGGCTTGCTCGGTGGGTCTCGCGGTCGACCTCGAGCAGTCCCAACCCGACCGCCCGCAGGATCTCCTGGCTGTCGCTACGGCCCACCACGTCGCTCGCGATGACACTCTCGGTCACCTTGGCTTCCCGCACTTCCGGAACCATCCACCAGACGAGGCCCGCCGCCTGGCCGCGCGTCAGGCGCTCCGAGCGCGCGGCGGCGCGCACGGCAGACGGCCAGTTGGCGAGTCGGAACGCGAGCCGGGCCCTTTCGGCCTCGGCTTCGAATTGCGGATCCTGGGCCGCGAGCGTGTCCAGGACGGGAATGGCCACCGCGTAGTCGGAAAGCTCCAGGGCGAGCCGCGCGACTTTCTCCTGAAGAGTTCGGTCCCCGGGCGCGAGCGTCAAGGCTCCCCGAAAGCGCGCGAGCGCGGCGGGGCGATCCCCCGCCTCGAGATCGATGTCGCCGGCGGTCTCCCAGGCTGGCGCCGAGCCCGGATCAACCTCGACGGCCAGGGCGGCCGCCTGCAACGCCGCTTTCCAATCCTCGTGCCCGGCCGCCTCCTGCGCTTGCCGCCGCAGCTGCTCGCCGGCCTGTACTCGCAGCTCCTGCGCTCGCTTCTCGAGCCCGGGCCGCCCGGGAGCGCTCGCGACGGCCTGTCGGTAGAGATGCCAGGCGTCGAGCGCTTGCCCCGAGCGCGCGTGGGCCTCTCCGCAAGCGGTCAAGAGCGGTACCGTCGGGTTGCTCGCGGCCAGGACCCGGCGGCAGGACGCGAGCGCCGCCGACAGATCTCGCGCCAGGACCAGCGCCTCGATCTCTCCGATCTCGGCGGCGAGAACGGGCTTCGGCGACCCCGCCCGCGCGAACTCGGAGCGGGCCTTCGCGGAGTTGCCGGCGAGCAGGGCCTCCCATCCGGACTCGACACCCGCGGGGAATGGACCCGCGAGGCTCTCGCGGGGATCGAGTGGAAATTGATCGCGTGCCGGCGCGGGGCGCGGTGGAGTCGCGCAACAAACCGAGAGCAGAAGGACGGCAAGCGCCGAAAACGGCCACGCCATCCGGTTCACGCGAGACACCCCGGCCTCTCGGGCTGGAAGACTGCAAGAATCCGTGTCGGAAGCCGTCGGCCCTCCCCGGTGACTGTGCGTCGGCGCCGCCTGACGACGGCCCGCTACGTCCCGGGCGGCAGGTTCTCGGGGCGGATCGAGGCGATGGCGTGTTTGTAGATCATCTCCTCGCGCCCATCCACCTCCAGAACCAGCGCGAACTTGTCGAACCGACGCAGCCGTCCCATCCGCTCCTCACCCGAGGTCAGCCGAACCGTGATCGCCGTGTTGTCCTTTCGGAGGTTGTAGAAGAAGGAATCCTGCACGTTGATTGGGGCCTTGTTCATCCGTGTCTCCCCGTCTCGCTGTCCGTGTCCAGGAGCGCGAGTGTCCGGGCCAGGGCCCCCTCGGGCTCCATCCAGACCACGTCGCGCTCGCGCCGGAACCACGTTGCCTGCCGCCGGGCCAATTGTCGGGTGGCCGTCACGATCTTCCTCTCTACTTCCAGCGCATCGGCATGGCCCGAGAGGACCGCATCAGCCATCTCCCGGTACCCGATCGCCCCAAAAGCGTTCGCGCCGCTCGAGTAACCCTCCGCGAGAAGCCGCCGAACCTCCTCCTCCCACCCCGACTCGAGCATCTCGCGGACTCTGCGGGCGATCCTAGCATAGAGGTCCTCCCGCGTCGGCGAGACGCCGACCTTCGTGACGCGGTATTGACTGGCCCACGTGTCGCGGCCCGGCAGCCGAGCCGACGGGCGGCGGCCCGTGACCAACAGGACCTCGAGGGCTCGCAAGACGTATCGAAGATTGCCCGGGGCGATGTGGCCCGCGGCGGCAGGATCGTTCACGCGGAGCAGCCGCCGCGCGCCCGCCGGATTCCGACTTCCCCACCGCGTCAGTGCGGCGCGCAAAACCGGGTCCCGCGCCTCGCCCGGAGGCAAGCCTTCCAGCAGCGCCTGAATGTAGAAACCGCTTCCGCCGCAGACGATCGGGAGCCTCCCGCGCGCCGTGATCTCCTCGATCACGGCCCGGGCCTCGTGCTGCCAGCGGCCGGCCGAGTACGTCTCGTCGGGGTCCGCAACGTCGATCAGGTGGTAGGGAACCTGTCGGCGACGCTCCGGCGAGGGCTTGTCGGTCCCGACGTCCAGCCCCCGATACACGGCAAACGCGTCGGCCGAAACGATCTCGCCGCCGCGAATACGGGCCACCCCGTGCGCGAGCTCGCTCTTGCCGGCGCCTGTGGGCCCGAGCACGACCAGAAGCGGCGGCCGCGTCTCCCGGCTCAGGGCAGCCCCCGCAGCCTGAGGCGCGTCGCGCCCGGGAGCAGATCGACGCGCACGTCGGAGCAGAGGTCGGTCCGATAGACGGGGATTCGGCGGGCCTCGAGCGCCGCGAGCGTTTCCGGGGCGGGATGTCCGAAGCGGTTTTCGCGACCGCAGGAAAGAAGCGCCAGGCGCGGACACGCCGCCTCGAGAAACGCGGCGGTTGTCGAGCCGCGGCTCCCGTGGTGCCCCACTTTCAGCACGTCGACCGCCGAAACCGCTCCGGCATCCAGGAGATCTTCCTCCGCCGCCGCTCCGGCGTCGCCGGTCAAGAGCGCACGTCGGCCGCCCCGTTCGAACACGGCCACCACGGACTGATCGTTGACCGAGTCCCGCTTTCGGCGGGGTCCCCCCGACTGAAGAACCGTCAGCCGCGCGCCGCCGATGTCGAGCGTTCCCGCCTCGAGGACCGAGACCGGAACGCCGCGCTGCCGCGCCGCGGCCTCCAGGGCGGCGTTGAGCCCCCCTTCGTCCTCGCCCGCCGATCGCCAGACCCTCCCGACGGACAGCTCGTCGAGAACGGCGAAGAGGCCGAGCGCGTGATCCGGGTGCGGATGGCTCAAGAGAACGGCGTCCAGGGCCGTCACGCCCCGGTCGAGGAGCTTCGGCAGAAGTCGGGTGCGACCAAAATCCCTCGCATCGAGGTCGAAGGGGCCGCCGCCGTCCACGAGCAAAGCGTGGCGGCCCCAACGCAGAAGAAGCGCGTCCCCCTGCCCCACATCCAAGGCCTCGAGCGAGAAGCCGCTCTCGGGCCCGCCCGGACCGGGCCGCAGCGCAAGGATCAGGAAGAGCGCGGCCGCAAGGGCGGCCGACCAGGGCCGCAGCCTCCGCGGGCCGAGCGCCGCTCCGAGGGTGAGCGTTCCCACCGCGAGAACTCCGGCGAGCGGCGGTGTCGGCCGGAGGAAGGCGACTCCCCCGGCCCGCTCGGCCAGCCATTCGAGCAGCCGAGCGCCCGCCGCAAAAAGCGACACGAGTGGCGTCGGAAACACTCCGAAAGCGAAGAGCACCAGAACGAGAGCGCCGAGCGCGATGAGTCCACCGGATAGCGGAATGGAGAGCGGGGCGGTCAGCCACGCGCCGGCGGCGAGCAAGTTGAACCTCCAGAGGAGCACCGGTGCCGTCGCGATCTCCGCTGCCAGCGCCGTCGCGAGTCCCGTGAAGAGCCATGCCGGCCGGCCGGGAAGCCAGCTCCGGATCGGCGCCGAGAACAGCGCGATTCCCGCGACCGCGGCGAACGTGAGCACGCAGCCGATCGAGAAGACCTCGGCGGGCGCCGCGAGAAAGAGCACGACCGCCGAGAGTCCCGCGGCCTGAGTCCCCCGGATGGGACGCTCGAGGAGGCGTGCCAGGAGGAAGATGGTGAAGACCAAGCCTGCCCGAACCGCGGGAGGATTGGCGCCGCCGACGAGCACGATCGCGACGACGGCCGCCAGCAGGCAGGCGTCGCGCGCCTTGCCGCGCACCCCGGCCGCCCGCAGCGCCCAGAACACGAGCCCAGCGGCCAGAGCGACGTGCAATCCCGAGACGACCAGAAGGTGATACAGCCCCCCGCGACGATAACGCGCCACCATCCCGCGGTCGAGCTCCGAGGTGCGGCCGAGAAGCAGCGCCGCCAGCGGGCCGCGCACCTGCCTCTCGAAGGCCGGTCCCCGCATCGGCATCGAGGCGAAGAGCAGGCGGTTCGGCATCTGCAGCCAGGACGCGAGAGTCCGGCCGCGCGGCTCGACCAAGCGGGCGCTCTTGACCGACAGCCGGTAGCGCGTCCAGGGCAGTACGACGTCGCGCTCGGAAGCGGGGACGTCTTCGGGACGAAGGTGCCCCGTCAGGATGACTCGATCGCCGCGGTCGGCCAGCGACGCAGCGGGCGTGCCGCCCCCGGCGAAGAGAAACACCTCCGCCGGAAAAGCGGAAGGGTGCCTGGTGTCTCCGATCGCCGTCGCCCACAAGCGCCCCCGAACTTGCGGCGGGGCTCCGAACCAATAGTCGGTCAACATCCCTTCGACGCGGACCGCGCTCGCGGCGGTGGAAGAAAGAGACGAGAAGGTCCTCCTCGCCGTCTCCGCCGGCACGGCGATCCGGAGCCGCCCGGAGAGAAACCCGGCGGCAAGCCATAGCAGGCCGAGCGCGAGCGCGCGGCTCCCGAACCTCCGGGGCGCGTTCCGCATCAGGAAGAGCCAGCACCCGGTCGCAAGGATCAACATCGCCGACAGGAGCTCGCCCGTCACCGACCGGCTGCCGAGCAGGATGCCGGCGACGAGCGCCGCCGCCGCCGGCAAGGCCGGAGCCTCGCCCTCCCGCGCAATCGGGCCGATCATCGACCCGAGGCGCGCTCGAGGATCACGACCGCTTCGACGCGGTGGGTGAACGCGAACAGATCGTAGAGCCGGGCATCGACGACGGCGAGCCCCCCCGACGCGAGCACCGCGAGGTCGCGAGCGAGGGTCGCCGTGTCGCAGGAGACATAGATGAGACGTCCTCGGACCCGCGACGGCAGGGCTCCGGAAAGCCGCAGGCCGAGCCCCGCGCGCGGCGGGTCGAGCACCGCGAGGTCGAAAACACCGGGTTCGCCGTCGAAAAACGAAAGAACGGCCGAACGCTCGACGTCCCAGTTGGCCGCCTTCCAGCGCTTCCGCGCTTCGAGCGCGAGCTCGACCGAGGCGTGATCCGCCTCGACGCTCACCACGGCGTGCCCGGCGTCGAGAAGCGCTCCCGCGAAGAAGCCCACACCTCCGAAGGCGTCGAGGGCTCGTCCGGCCGGGACGGCCGCCGCCGCCCGCGCCACGTCCGCGTAGAGCTCGCTCACGAGGTGGCGGTTGCCTTGAAAGAAGACGCCGGCCGTGAGCGGGAAATCCCGGCCTCCGACGGGCAGCCACAGGCGCGTCTTCCCGGCTCGCGCGAGCACGGCGCCCTTTGCGCCGCGAACGATCACCCCGTCAAAGTGCGGCTCGAGCCGCGTCAGAAGCGCATTGGCTTCCTGCCGATCACTCGAGAGAGCGAGTGTCGCCGCCGCCAGACGCCCCGAGCCGTCGAGTGTCTCGACGGTCGCGATCTCCTCGACCGGAGCGCCGCTGTCCGAAACCGCGGCCGCCAGCCGGGGCAGAAGCGCGCGCATCTGCTCGCCGATCGCCTCGCAGCCGGCGACCGACTCGACGCGGTGCGTGCCGGGGGCGAAGAAGCCCACGCGCGCGGAGTCGCCGCGCCCCGAGACGTGAAAGCGATTGCGAAGGCGATACGCCGGGGCCGAGGGCGCGATCGGAAGCTCGCCGAAGCTCTCGCGCGGCAGCTCGCCGATCCGTTCCATCGTCTCCAGGAAGAGCGCGCGCTTCCACTCTCGGGCGCGCTCGAGGCCGATGTGCGCCCAGTCGCAACCGGCGCAACCGTCCGCGTGCCCGCCGGAGAGGCGCTCCGGCGATCGCACCGAGATTCCGACCGTCCTGCCCTTCCAGAAGCGCTTGCGAACCTCGATGACTTGGGCGTCCACTTCTTCGCCCGGAAGAGAACCGGCGACGAAGCCGACGCCATCGGGCGTTCGGGCGACCCCCTCCCCGGTCGGAGCGAGCGCGGCGATCGTGACACGGCGGATCATGCCGTCCGCCGCCTCGCCCCGCCCCGGGCTCGGCGCGGCGCCCCGGGGGCGTTGCTCGCGGGAGAGAGCGGGCGCGAGGAATCCATGCATCACCCTTCTGTTGTCGCGAAGCGCCGGGCTAGAGGAGCGTCAGCCGTGGCAGCTCGAGCCGCTCGCGCAGGATGCGCCGGACGAGCGCCTTGCCCGTCCGCCGAGCCGTTTCCTCGTCCATCCGTTCGCGCAGGGGATCGAGCTGGCGTTCGATCGCGTCGTCGAGCTCGCGCTTCTCCGCCTCGGGCAGCGCGTCGTAGAGCGCCGAGGTGAGCCGGCGGTCGAGGCGGACGAGCGACTCCTCGATCTCGTCGGGCGGGCGCGGCACGCGCCTCAACCGCTCCAGGGAGCGCCGGGCAGCCTCGACCGGTGGCGCGAGATCCGGTCGGCGTCCCGCGAGCTCCGAGAGCACCGTCTCCAGCCTGTCGAGACCGGCCGCGGAGTCGGTCGGAGCGTGGCGGCCTTCGCCGCGGCCCACCGACGCCTCGGCGCGCCGCTCCCAGGCGGCGAGCACCGCGTCGCGACAGTAGGCGAGCGAGTTGATCCGGCCCGTGGACCCGCGTTGCTCCCGCCGCGAGAACGCGTCGTCGATCCCTCGTTCGATGGCTTCGATCGGCACGCCGAGCTGCCGCCACTGCTTGAGCAGGGCGAAGTCCTTGGGCGAAAGGAGAAAGGGGGTGCCGCGCCGCTGGATGAAAGCCGCTTCGCCCGCCGCGTAGTAGGCCCTATCCGCCTCGGTTTCGCTCATGGATGAGACGCAGGCCCGTCAGGGTCAGAAGCGGATCGACCTCTTCGATGCGCTCGGAGCCTCCGCCGAAAAGCTCGGCCAACCCTCCCGTCGCGATCACGCGGGGACGGGCGCCGAGCTCCTTTTCGATGCGGGCGATCACGCCGTCGACCAGCGACAGGTAGCCGAAGTAGAGGCCCGACTGGATCGAGGCCGCGGTGGTCTTGCCGATGACACGATCGGGCCGCCGGATCTCGACCCGCCAGAGCCGCGCGGCCTTCTCGAAGAGGGCCTCCGCCGAGATCGCGATGCCGGGCACGATGACGCCGCCGGCGTACTCCCCTCTTGCGGTCACGACGTCGAACGTGGTGGCGGTTCCGAAGTCGACGACGATGCAAGGCCCGCCCAGGCGCGCGTGCGCCGCCACCGCATTGACGATCCGATCCGCTCCCACCTCCTGCGGGATCTCGTACAGGATGGGCATGCCCGTTTTCACGCCGGGCTCGACGAAGAGCGGCTCGGCTCCGAACATCTGGCGCAGGGCCTGCCGCAGGGGAAAGCGCAGAGAGGGCACGACACTGGCAACGATGACCTCGGGCCGCTCGGCCTCGGCGCCGGCCGAGGCCAGGAGCCCTCCCACCGACAGAGCGATCTCGTCGGACGTCGCGTCCCGGCGCGTCGTCAGGCGCCAGTGTCGCTGGAGCCGGTCTCCCTCGTAGAGGCCGAGGACGGTATTGGTGTTTCCCACGTCGACGGCGAGGAGCCGCGGCATGCTCGAACGCTTCACCATTCGGCCACCTCCCCCGCCGGGAACACCTTCTCTCCGCCCTCGGTCTTCAGCCTCAGAAAGCCCGATGGATCGAGTCCCAGGTACTCGCCGGTCAACTCCTCTCCCTCGCGCCGGATGGTCATCCGGTCTCCCGGATGATGGAGCGAGGCGCGCTCCCAGGCGGCGATCTCGCGCTCCCAGTCCGGCGCGACCAGCTCGAGATCGATCCGGTCGAGCAGCGCCTGCAGCAACCCGGCGCGGGAGATGGGACGCCCCGCTTCCTCTTCGACCGTCGTGGCTCCGGGCAGTCCCAGGGAGTCGGCCGTGCCCGAGACGTTCAGCCCGATTCCCACGGCGAGCATCGTTCGTTCCCCCTGTGTGCGCGCCTCCGGCAGTATCCCCGCGAGCTTTCGCCGGCCGACGTAGAGGTCGTTGGGCCACTTGAGCTCCGACAGCGCGCCCGTCGCCTCGCGGACGGCTTCGGACGTCCATCGCGCCACGGCGATCGGAATCACGGAGAGCGGCAGCCCCTGACCCGCGAGCAGGAACGTGAAGTAGAGGCCGCGCCCCGCCGGCGCGTGCCAAGGGCCGTGGCGTCCCCGGGCGCCCGGCTGGCTCTCGGCGACCAGAACGGAGGCCGGCAGCAACTGGTCTTCGTCGAAGTACAGCTCGATCAACTCGAGAGCCAGGTCGTTGGAGGATTCCGTCCGCGGGAGGCACGCCAGATTCTCGAAGGTTCGCCACCGGCGCACTTGGAGGGCTCCGTCTGCGAACGGGATCATGCGGTGGCGCCCGACAGAGCGGAGCGCCGCTGCTCGAGCTCCGCCAGTCGGCGGCGTGTCTTCTCGACGACCGGTGCGGGAGCCCGGTCGAGGAAGGAGGGGTTGCGCAGCTTCGCCGAAAGCGTTTCGATCTCTCGGTCGAGCTCGGAAAGGGTCTTCTCGGCGCGCGACCGGTCGGCGGAGGAGGCCGGGCGCGGCAGAGACAGACCCACGGCGGCGCCGGCCACGACGTCGCGGGTCGCGCCTTCGAGGGGCGCCTCGAATCGAAGGTCGGACAGACGCGCCAGATGGACCAGGATCGCGGACAAGTTGCGCAGGTCCGACAGGATCTCCGGCGCCGACGCCGGATCGATCGACAGCTCCACGGGCTCCGTGGGCGTGGCGCTCCGCTCCCCGCGGTAGTTTCGCACGCGCGTCACCAGGGCTCGCAGGGCCTCGACCGAGCGCTCCGCGCCGGGATCGCTCCATTCGGGCCTCTGCCGGGGAAACGCCGTCACGATGAGCGTTCCGACCTGCCCCGTGACCTTTTCCCAGATCTCCTCGGTCACAAACGGCATGAAGGGATGGAGCAAAGCGAGCGAATCCGCCAGGCACCGGTAGAGCGTCTGACGCGCCGCCTCGCGGCTCTCGGTCGACGCTCCGGGCCCGGACAGGCGCGGCTTGACCATTTCGATGTAACCGTCGCAGAGCTCGTGCCAGAGAAAGGAGTAGATCGCCTGGGCCGCCTCGTCGAAGCGGAAGAGCTCCAGTTGCCGCGCGACCTCGCCGGCGGCGTACGAGAGGCGCGAAAGGATCCAGCGGTCCGGCAGCTCCAGGTCCCGCGGCGGGGTTCCGTCGGGACGCTCGGGGTCGAACTGCCCGAGGGCAAAGCGCGAGGCGTTCCAGAGCTTCGTCGCGAACGCGCGCGAGCCGGAAAGGCGCTGCTTCTCGAGCGAAACGGTCGGACCGCTCGAGGCCGCCGCCGCCAGCGCGAATCGCACCGCATCGGCACCAAACTCGTCGATCGCCTCGATCGGGTCGATGACGTTTCCCTTCGTCTTCGACATCTTCTCGCCGCCCACGCGCACCAGGCCGTGAAGGTGAACCGTGTGGAACGGAGCCTTGCCCGTGAAGTGCAGGCCGGCCATGATCATCCGCGCCACCCAGAAGAACAGGATGTCGTAACCGGTGACCAAGACGTCGGTCGGGTAGAAGACCTTCAGGTCCGTCGTCTCCTCGGGCCACCCGAAGACGGAGAAGGGCCAGAGCTGCGAGGAGAACCACGTGTCGAGAACGTCCGGGTCCTGCTCGAGACGGCCCAGGCCACAGGTCGCGCAGGCCTTCGGGTCCTCCTCGGAGACCGTGATGTGCCCGTTCTCGCAGTAGAAGGCGGGAATCCGGTGCCCCCACCAGAGCTGGCGCGAGATGCACCAGTCGTGGATGTTCTCCATCCAGGCGAAATAGGTCTTCGCCCAGGACTCGGGCACGAAACGAACCGCCCCCTGCTGGACCGCCTGGATGGCCGGGTCCGCCAGCGGCTGGATCTTCACGAACCACTGGGTCGAGAGGTAGGGCTCGATGATCGTGTCGCAGCGCTGACAGTGCCCGAGGGCGTAGCGGTGATCCTCCGTCGCGACCAGCCGATTCTCGGAGGCCAGGCGCTCGAGGATGGCCTTGCGCGCCTCGAAGCGGTCGAGCCCGGCGAAGTCCGCTCCGGCTTCCTTCGTCATGCGGGCGTCCGGCCCGATCACGACGACGGCCGGGAGATTGTGGCGCTCCGCCGTCGAGAAGTCGTTGGCATCGTGCGCCGGCGTGACTTTCACGATCCCCGTGCCGAAGGCCCGGTCGACGAGAATCGGGTCCTCGACGATGGGGAGCTCGCGTCCGACGATCGGCAAGACGGCCGTCTTGCCCCGGAGCTTCGCGGTGCGCGGGTCCTCCGGGTGGATCGCGAGCGCCGTGTCGCCCAGCATCGTCTCCGGCCGCGTGGTGGCGACGACCGCCCCCGAGCGCACGCCCGGCACGTCGTAGCGGATCTGGTAGATCTTGCCGTCGACTTCCTTGTGCACGACCTCGAGGTCCGAGACCGCGGTCCCGCAGCGCGGGCACCAATTGACGACGTAGCGGCCCCGGTAGATCAGTCCCTCTCGATAGAGCTGCACGAACGCGTGCCGCACCGCGCGGGAAAGATCGGGGTCGAGAGTGAAGCGCTCTCGCGACCAGTCGAGCGAGCAACCGAGGCGCTTCATCTGCGTCTGGATGGTGTCCTTCGCCTCGCGCTTCCACGCCCAGACTCGGGCCACGAACCCTTCCCTCCCGAGCGTGCGCCGGTCGATGCCCTCGCTGGCGAGCTGGCGCTCGATCACCATCTGGGTGGCGATGCCCGCGTGGTCGGTCCCGGGAACCCACAGGACGCGGTGCCCCCTCATCCGGTTCCATCGGGCGAGCACGTCCTCGAGCGTTCGCCCCAGAGCGTGTCCGATGTGCAGGCGGCCGGTGACGTTGGGCGGCGGGATCACCATCACGAAGCGCGGGGAGCTGGCCGGGCCGGACGGCTCGAAGCGCCGCTCGGCTTCCCAGGACCGGTACCACTTCTGCTCGAAGGAGGCGGGATCAAAAGTCTTCTCCAGCCTCCGCGAGGCGTCGGACGCACCAGGCTTCGTCGTTCCTTCGGGCATGAAAAAAGGGCTCGGAGCCCTTTCATTTATCACACTGGCCGCCGGGCGCCTTGCGAGCGCCGGACGACGCGAGCAAGCGGCGCGACTTACAACCGAGGACGGCCCTCGAGCGCCTCCGGTTTAAGGCCCCGAAGCACCGCGTCGATTCCGGGGACGTTCGGCGGCGCAGGCGGGAGGGAGGCGAGTACTGCGCCGGCCCGAAGGGTCACTCGAGGCCGGCTTCGAGCTCCTTGATCCGCTGCTTGATCACGATCTCGGCCATGTCCGGGATGACTTCCCAGGCGATCTCGCGGATGATCCGATCCGACAACTTCTCGACGACGCGCGCGGCCAAGCGATCGATGTCCGCCTCGGACAAGCCCGCCGCGCCCGAGACCGACGAAAGCATCTGCGCCAACTCCGGGATCGATGAAGTCTGGGCCAGAGCTTCGAGCTCGTGGGGAGGGGCGGCTGGCGCCGGCGGAGGCGATGGAACCTCGGACGGGGCCGGCGGAGCTTCCGGAGGCGGAACGTCGAATAGCGCATGCGCCGCGTCGGCGCTGATCTCCTCGACATGGACCTCGGCGGGTGGCGAGGGAAAGGGCTCCGTCGGGCGCTCCCCGAACGCCTCGGGAGCGATCTCAGCCGTCGGCTCCTCCTCGCCGCGCCGGCCGGGCTCGACCGCGGGCTCTTCGAAGAAGGGCGGGCTCGGAGGCATCGTGGGGGTCATCCAGTGGCTGCGCTCGGGACCCGCGTGCCGCTCCGGCTCCTCCGTGAGCCAGCTCGACTCCTCGATTTCGTGCTCAAAAGTCGACTCCGCTTCCCGAACGACCGGGGCCGCCGGCACGGCGGTGTCGGGCAGGCCCTGCGCCTTCTCGAACGCCTCGATCGCCGAGTCCACGTCGCCTCTGCCGTACTCCTCCTCGAACGGATCGCCGGTCGGAAGGCGCACGCTGCCGGTGAAGTCCTCGGGAGAAAAGCCCGCGTCGAAGGGCTCCGGTTCCGGGCCGCGGCCAGGGGGAGCGCCCGCGCCCAGCGAAATCTCCTCGGGGATCCGCATGGCGACCGTGGCGGCGGAGGTTCCCACCTCGGCGCGCGCCAGCAGCGCCTCGACTTGCCGCAGCAGTTGCTGCGAGTCGAATGGTTTCGAGACGATGGCGTCGGCGCCGATCCGCTCCGCGCGCGGCCGATCGAACGGCTCGAAGGTGCCGGTCAGCAGGATCACGGGGATTCGGGACGTGGCCGGGTCCCCTTTGATTGCCTCGCAGACCTCGTAGCCGTTCTTCTCGGGCATCACGACGTCGGCCAGAATCAGATCGGGACGGTCCTCCCGCACTTTCTCGAGGGCGCGCAGGCCGTTGCTGACACAGGTCAGGTCGTAGTCGCTGTCGGAAAACGTCAGCTCCACGACTTTCTGGATCGTCAGGCTGTCGTCGGCCAGCAGAATCTTTTTTGGCATCGGGATGTCAGCGTGAGTGCTTCAAAAAGCTACACTTGCTTTCACTGTCTGTCAATGGAGAAGAGGTCCGAGCACGAAGGTCGGAGGCCATAACCGTTGACCCCGCCTCCTTCCACCTACGGGTTTCCCCCTTCTTCCTCACCTCCCCAGACGGCCGCGAGGTAGCGCCCCGGGGGACGGCGGCCGAGTTGGCCAGAGAGGTAACGCGAGGCCTCGACGACCTTCGGCAGCGAGACACCGGTCGCCACACCGAGGCCCTCGAGCATGTAGAGGAGGTCTTCGGTGGCCAGGTTCCCCGAGGCGCCGGGCGCGTACGGGCAGCCGCCCAGACCGCCCGCGGAAGCGTCGAAGGTCGTGACACTGCATTGAAGACCGGCGAAGACGTTGACGAGCGCGGTGCCTCGCGTATCGTGAAAGTGGAGCGCCAGGATCCCCCGGGAAATCCCGGACTCGTAGAGCGTCTCGATGACCGCGTAGACGTCGGCCGGTGTGGCGACGCCGATCGTGTCGCCGAGCGAGATCTCGTCGACACCGAGATCCAACAGCTTGTGGACGACCTCCCGCACCGCCTCGGGCGAGACGTCTCCCTCGTAGGGACAGCCGAAGGCGGTCGAAACGTACCCGCGGACACGGATCTTGCGCTCGGCCGCGCGCGCCACCACCGGCCGAAAGCGCTCGATCGATTCGTCGACCCCGGCGTTGATGTTGTGGCGGTTGAAGGTCTCGGACGCGGCGGTGAACACGGCCACCTCGAGCGCCCCGGCGGCGATGGCCCGGTCGAGCCCCTTCTCGTTGGGAACCAGGACCGGATACCGCACACCGGAAGCCTTCCGGATCCGCCGGAAGACCTCCTCGGTGTCCGCCAGCTGCGGGATCATTTTCGCGGACACGAACGACCCGACTTCGATGGCCGGAAGGCCGGACTCGGTCAACAGGTCCACGAAGCGGACGCGAGCTTCCACCGGAAGACTCTCCGCCTCGTTCTGAAGGCCGTCGCGCGGCCCCACCTCATAGACCGTGACTCGATCCGGCAGGTGCGGGCGCCGAATGGCGTGGTCGGCCCAGGACTCCACGGGGATCATTATCCCGCGGTCGCGCCGATTTCCCTCCGCCTGGGGGCTGGCGCTTTCGGACGTTCGCCGGCTATGCGATCTCCACCAGGGGTGTTCCCGTCTCGACGAGGTCGCCCTCTCGGTGCGGAAGGCGCCGTACCGTGCCGTCCCGAGGCGCTCGGATGGCGTGCTCCATTTTCATCGCCTCCAGAATGAGGAGCAGCTGGCCCGCCCGGACCGCCTCGCCCTCCGACACGCAGGTCTGGCGGATGCGGCCGGGCATGGGAGCAAGGAGGTCTCCCGCCTCCGTCCGGGGCCGCCCGGTCGAGCGCACCGTCATGAATTCGTAAACCTCGCCGTCGCACCAGACGAAAACAAGATCCCCGCGGCGGGCGACACGGATGCGGTGGCGCCGCCCCTCGATCTCGAGGATCTCTCCGGCGGCGCCGTCGGCGGCGACGCGGAACTCGAAGCGCTCCCCGTCGAGCGAGACCGCCCGCGGCTCGAGACGCACGTCGCGCACGCGATCGCCACTCGCGATCCTCAAGCGCTCACCCTCCAGCCGGTCGCCTCGCCCCAGGGATCGCCCGCCGGAGTCGGACCTCCCGCCGCGGCGCTGCCCCCCGGGCCCGACCGCTCGAGCAGGCGCGCCGCCGCCACCCACGCGGCCGCGGGCGGCTCGCCCGACGGCGGTGACAGGCGCGAGACGAGGTCGGTCGTATAGCGGCCCGCGACAAACTCCTCCGAAGAGAGCACCGCCGCGAGCAGCCGCCGGTTGGTCTCCACCCCGAGCACGATCCAGTCCGAGAGCGCCCGGCGCGCCCGCTCGATCGCCGCCTTGCGATCCGGACCGAGGACGACCAGCTTGGCCAGAAGGGGGTCGAACTCCACGCCCACCTGAGAGCCCCGAGCGATGCCCGAATCGACCCTCACCCCCGGTCCCGACGGCTCCGCGTACTCGAGCACCTCCCCCGAGCGGGGCAGACAGGTGATGGGATCCTCGGCGTAGAGGCGCAGCTCGATCGCGTGCCCGCGGGGAGTCAGCCGGGCCCAGCCGTCGGGCAAGCGCGCCCCGTCGGCGATTTCGATCTGGGCGCGCACGAGGTCGATCCCCAGGGTCGCCTCCGTGATCGGATGCTCTACTTGGAGCCGCGTGTTCATCTCGAGGAAGTAGAAGTTCCGCTTTTCGTCCAGCAGGAGCTCGACGGTGCCCGCCCCGACGTAGCCCACCGCGCGCGCGGCCTCGACGGCCGCCTCGGCCATCCGGCTGCGCAGCGGCGGATCGAGCGCCGGGCTCGGAGTTTCCTCGATGATCTTCTGATGCCGCCGTTGGGCGCTGCACTCGCGCTCGAAGAGGTGCAGCACATGCCCCGCGCGGTCGCCGAAAATCTGAAACTCGACGTGGTGGGGTCGCTCGAGCAGTCTCTCCAGGTACACTGTGCCGTCGCCGAAGGCCGCCACCGCCAGCCGCCGCGCCTCGGCGAGGGCGGCCTGGAGATCCTCCAGCCGGTCCACGCGCGACATCCCCTTGCCGCCGCCTCCCGAGGAGGCCTTCACCAGCAGCGGGAAACCGACACGGCCCGCCTCCGCCGTCAGCTCCTCGTCGCTCTGCGCGGCAGGGTCGGAGCCCGGCACCACCGGCACACCCGCCTCGCGCATCCGGGCCCGTGACCGGACCTTGCCCCCCATTTGCTCGATCGCACTGGCGGGCGGACCAACCCAGAGGAGCCCCGCCCCCTCGACCGCCCGCGCGAACTCCGGACTCTCGGAAAGGAATCCGTATCCCGGATGTACCGCATCGACTCGGGCTTCCCGCGCCGCCTCGATCAGCCGCGGAATCGACAGATAGGTCTCGCGCGGCGACCCCGGGCCGAGACTCACGGCGCGCGGCATCTGGCCCACGTGAAAGGCTCCGGCGTCGGCTTCGGAGTACACCGCGACCGCCTCGATGCCCATTTCGCGCGCGGTTCGCGCAATCCGCACGGCGATCTCGCCGCGGTTGGCGATGAGAAGGGAGCGGATCAATGGGCTCTCCCGCGCTTTCCGTCTTCCCAATCCGCCCAGAGGCCATAGGCCTTCATCTGCCGCTCGAGCCCGCTCTGCCCGAGGAGCCGGAGGACTTCCGCGCGCGATTGCCGCGGCCCGGGACGCTCCGGCGCGCTTGCCAGGCCGAGTGTCGCGACCGCGGCGACCGCCGCATTCCAGCGAGCCTCCCGAAGATCCACCTTGTCGAACGTGTCCGATTCGGCGTGATAGTCGGCCAGGTACCGCTCGGTTTCCTGGTCGGCGACGAAGTTGGGCACCCCCTCGAGGAGGAAGTCGAAGTTGTCGGTGCCGAGGAGGGCCTCGTCATTGGATCCGCTCGCGCCGGCCGCCGCGACCGGCAGGAGCGCGGCGGACAGCGCCGGCGTGAGCTCCGGACGCCCGTTGTTGAAGTAACCGCGGATCCGACCGTCGCCCACGTCGTGGATCAAGACCGCGGCGTGCCGATCCAACTCCGCCCGATGCCGGGTGACATAACCCCGTGACCCCAGAAGCCCCGATTCCTCGCCGGTAAAGAGGACGAAGCGAACGGTCCGCCGGGGGCGGGGGCCAGAGGCCAGAGCGCGCGCGACCTCGACCACCAGGGCGCAGTTGACGCCGTTGTCGAGTGCCCCCGTTCCGAGATCCCACGAATCGAGGTGGGCGCCGAGCAGGACGATCTCCTCCGGCTTGCCGACGCCCCGAATCTCGGCGACGACGTTCTCGGCCTCCCACGGCCCGCCGACCCGATTGCGCAAGTCGAGCGAGACGGTGAGCGCCGACCCGGCGTCCAGAAGACGACCGAGACGCAAGCCGTCCTCGCGCGCGACCTGCGCCATCGGGATGGGAGCGATCGCGCCCCAGGTCACCGTGTGTCGGTACAGCAGATCGCGCGGACGTGTCGAGACGAAGAGAATCGCCGCCGCGCCGCTCTCGACCGCCGCCTGCAGCATTTCGGGAGCCGCCAGGTATTCGGCGAACAGGTCCTCGAAGGAGCGCATGGGCCGGGACCGCACCAGAACGACCGCCCCTTCGACCGAAGCGCCGAGCTTCCGGAAGTCCTCGCGGCGGCCGGTCCCGCCGTCGACCAGCCGGGCGACGAGCGCACCCGGAGTGGAAGGCGCCAGCCCGAACGACACCACACGGAGGGGAAAACGCTCGGGAGACACGAGCGCCGCCGTGGCCGACTCCCCTTCCCACTTGGCGGGCACCGAGAAGCTCTCCCGAGTCACCGTATCGACGCCGGCCCTCCGGAAGGCGTCCACACCCCAGGCGAGTGCCCGCTCATAGGCGGCGCTGCCCGTCACACGGCCGCCGATCTGGTCGGTCAAGACGCGCAGGTTCTGCTCCATCGCCGAACGCGGGGACAACACCTCGGCGATCAACGTCTCGGGCGGGCGACCGGCCGGAGGCGCCGGAGCGGCCGAAAGAACCGCCGCCAGCCCGAGCGCCAGCAGGAGCCCGCGGGCCCTGATTCTCGTCATTCTCCCCTCCTCGACTTGGGCGTAGGAGATTCTACGGTTTCAGGCTTGGAGCTTCCGGCCGGCGCCGCCACGTTCTAGACTGGGCCCATGTCGATCGAAGGCGGCATCCCGGGAAAACAGCAGCGGCTCGTCTGCCCAAATTGTGGCAAGGTGTTTTTCGCCTGGCGGCCCGACACGGCACCCGGCGCCAAGGTCAAGTGTTACTTCTGCAAGCACGAATTCGAGGACGAGGCGGCACGCCGAACGCCGCCGCCGCCGGCTACTCCCGCCGCTCCGACGACCGCTTGACGGCCCAGCCGGGCGCCCGTTTCTCGAGGAAAGCCGTCAGGCCCTCTCGGGCTTCCTCCGAAGCGCGGCGGTCGGCGATCGTCTCGACGGTCGAGTCCATGGCATCTCCCGGCGAGAGCCCGGCGACCCGGCCGATGAGCTCTTTCGCGACGCGCACCGCCTCGGGCCCCGAGGTCAAGAGCGAGTCAACCTTGCGCCGGCAAGCTGCGGAAAGCTCGCCCGCCGGCACGACTTGGTGTACGAGCCCGATCCGCAGGGCCTCTCGCGCATCGAAGCGGTCGCCGGTCAAGAACAGATCCCGTGCGCAACGCGCTCCGATGGCCCGCAGGACATAGGGAGAGATCACCGAGGGAAGGATCCCGAGCTTGACCTCGGCCAGCGCGAAGACCGCGTCCTCCGCCGCGATGGCGATGTCGCCCGCGGCCACGAGACCCACCCCCCCGCCAATCGCGTGGCCCTGCACGGCGACGACGACCGGCCGAGGGCAGTCGTCGATCGCGCGGAGCATTTCGGCCATCCGCCGGGCGTCCTCCCGGTTCTCCTGCCGGGAATAGCCGCCCGCCTTCCGCATCCAGGCCACGTCGGCCCCGGCGCAGAACGACGGCCCTTCCCCCTCCAGGAGAACGACCCGCACCCCGGCATCTCCCGAGATTTCGCCGAAGGCGTCCGTCAATTCCGCGATGAAGACGTCATCGAAGGCGTTGCGAACCTCGGGTCGCGCCAGGACCACGCGACAAACGGGTCCCTCCCGCATCACTCGCAGTCGCGTTGGGGCGGTTCTCGAGCTCATTCGGAGAGCAGGTCGAGCTTCCCGGCCAGATCGAGCGGGACTGAGACGTCGCCGCCGGGCAAGCGCACACGAAGCTCTCCGCGCAACCGGCCCTCGACCTCGCCGCCCGTGGCCAGGGCGCTGCCGGCGGCGGCCAGGAGTTGCCCGTGCTCGATGTCGATCGGGAAATCGAAGACGTTGTCCTTGCCGGCGTGCAGCAGGAGGCCTCGCGTCTCCCCCGCGCCCACCTCGTAGCCGTTGGCGAGAAGCCGATAGACGGCGGCGGCGACCTTGAGCGGGAAGGCGAAAGGGTTGCGCACCGTAACCGATGCCTGCGCCTCGCTCTCGAGGATCGAGAAACGGGTCAGCTTCAGTGCGGAGAGCTGCACGAAGCGCGACACCGCCTCCTTCTCGCCATCGATACTCACGTCTCTCCAGGGCAGCGTACCGCTCCAGTCGACCCGCTCCCGCCGCCCGACCGTGCCGTGCAGCCGGAAATCGAAGTTCCCCAAACGGAACCGGTCGGCCCAATCGGCAGGGATGTCTGCGTAGCGAAGGTTCAGGAATAGCTGCAGGCGTCCATCGGCCGCCCGCTGCGCCGGCCCCTTGACGGGCAGCTCGGCGGCGGAGCCATTGACCGCGACGGTTCCCGAGAAATCGCCCGTGGCCTCTCCCGGCGCCGGCCCCGCCACGATGGCGGTGAACGCCTCGGACCCGGCGGGGCGGATGACCAGCCCGATCGGAGCCGAAGGGGCCGCGGAGAGGGCGAGCACGGCGAGCAGGAGCGCCACCGCGCGATGGTAACCGATCGGCGGGCCTCTCCTACATCCGAAAGACCCCGAAACGCGTTTCGGCGATCGGAGCGTTGTACGCCGCCGAGATCGCGAGCGCGAGCGCCGTCCGCGTCTCCGCCGGGTCCAGCACGCCGTCGTCCCAGATTCTCGCCGTCGAATAGTAAGGGCTGCCCTCGACCTCGTACTTCTCCCGCGTGGGCCGCTCGAATTCCGCGACCTCCTCCGTGGTCATCGGAGGCTTGGCCGAGCGCTGCAGCTGCTCCTGCTTGACGGTCGAGAGCACGGAAGCTGCCTGCTCGCCGCCCATGACGGAAATCCGAGCGTTGGGCCACATCCAGAGCAGGCGCGGGCCGTAAGCGCGGCCGCACATGCCGTAGTTGCCCGCGCCGAAGGACCCTCCGATGATGACGGTGAACTTGGGCACCGCCGCATTGGCGACCGCGTGGACCATCTTGGCGCCGTCCTTGGCGATCCCGCCCCTCTCGTATTCCTTGCCCACCATGAAGCCGGTGATGTTCTGCAGGAACACGAGCGGAATCTCGCGCCGGGCGCACATCTGGACGAAGTGCGCCGCCTTCAGGGCGGACTCGGAAAAGAGAATTCCGTTGTTGGCCACGATCCCGACGAGGAATCCCGAGAGCCGGGCGAAGCCGCAGACGAGGGTCGTCCCGTAGCGCGCCTTGAACTCCTGAAACCGCGATGCGTCCACGAGGCGCGCGATCACTTCCCGCACATCGTAGGGCTTGCGCAGGTCGCGCGGAACGATTCCGTAGATCTCCCGCGGGTCGTAACCCGGGTCCTCGGGTGCCAGACGGTCCGCGGGCAGCGCCTTGGCGCCCCCGAGGGAACCGACCAGCGATCGGGCGATCTCCAGAGCGTGAGCGTCGTCCTCGGCCAGGTGGTCGGCGACACCCGAAATGCGCGTGTGGACGTCGGCTCCCCCGAGCTCCTCCGCGGAGACCTCTTCGCCGGTCGCGGCCTTCACCAGGGGCGGGCCGGCAAGAAAGATGGTGCCCGTTCCCTTGACGATGATCGCTTCGTCCGACATCGCGGGGACGTACGCCCCTCCCGCCGTGCAGGAGCCGAGGACGACGGCGATCTGGGGAATTCGAAGGGCCGACATTCGCGCCTGGTTGTAGAAGATGCGCCCGAAGTGGTCCCGGTCCGGAAAGACGTCGGCCTGGAGCGGCAGGAACGCTCCCCCGGAATCGACCAGGTAAACACAAGGAAGGCGGTTCTCTTGCGCGACCTCCTGCGCCCTCAGGTGTTTCTTGACGGTGATCGGGAAGTAGGTGCCGCCCTTGACGGTGGCGTCGTTGGCGATCACCATGACCTCCCGGCCGGCGACGCGGCCGATCCCCGTGACGAGCCCGGCTCCCGGCGCTTCCCCCTCGTACATTCCGTGGGCGGCGAGCGGCGAAAGCTCGAGAAACGGAGACCCCGGATCGAGCAAGCCGTCGACGCGGTCCCGCACGAACATTTTCCTCTGCTCGGCGTGACGCTCGCGCCCGGCACCGCCCTCCCGCGCGCGACCGATCTCCTCGCGCAATCTCGCGACGAGGGCCTCCATGGATTCCCGCCGGAGACGAAACTCCTCCGAATGCGGGTCGATCCGAGTCTCCAGCTTCTCCATGGCCTCAGCGGGATCCGCCGCGCTCGGGCCGCGCCGACTTCAGCTTCGCACCTTTTCGCCCGCCTCGCGAGAGATGAAGTCGACGAGCGACTGCGTGGTGGTCCCGGGCAAGAAGATTTCCCGAATCCCGAGCGCCTTCAAGGGGCCGATGTCCTTTTCCGGGATGATCCCGCCGGCCAAGACCAGAATGTCCTCGCCCCCCCGCTCCTTGAGGAGTTTCAGAATCTCCGGGAACAGAACGTTGTGCGCGCCCGATAGGATCGAGAGACCCACGACGTCGACGTCTTCCTGAATCGCGGCCGCGGCGATCTGTGCGGGTGTCTGCCGGAGGCCCGAGTAGATGACCTCCATTCCGGCGTCCCGCAAGGCCCGCGCGATCACCTTTGCGCCCCGATCATGCCCGTCTAGGCCCGGCTTGGCGATCAGAACGCGGATTGGCCTCGCCATCGGCGCGAAGTCTATCAATCCACCAGAGAAACGGCGTCGGCCACCCGGATGCGCTGACCCTTGCTCACACGCACCGTGAGTCCGAGGGCCCCGCTGCGCACCTTCAGGAGTCCGTCGACCATGGAGAGATCTCCCTCGGGCTTTTCGGCTCGCGAAGTGACCGCGATGCAATCTTGACTCGGCCCCGTCACGTCAAAGAGCGCGTCGCCGATGCGAATTTGACGCCCGACCCACTCGTCCTCCTCGAAGGCCTTTCCTCCCGAAAGATCGATCAGGAAGTTCGCCCGCAGCCAGCGCGTCTCGACCGGGGCGCCGTAGACACGCTCGACGAACCGCAGCGTCGGGCGGGAGATCAGATGGAGCAGCCCGTGCGCCGAGCCGGCGGGCGCCCGGCGCAACTGGACGGGCCGGCCCAGCCGGCGCGAGACGTCGGCGAGCCATCCCGGATCCGTCACCGGAACCTCGCGCCCGTCCGGCAGGAGAACGCGCGTCCAGTTTTCCAGGTCGGCGATGACGAGATCCTCGAGGAACCGAGCCGAATACCGCAGGAGCTCCGGGGCTCTGCGCCACGTCAGCGGCTCCGAGGTGCGCTCGTCCACCAGCTCGAATGCCCGATCCCCCACCGCGCCTTCCGGCCGCACCACCACCTCGTTCGGGGTCTCTCCGGAGAACGGCTCGATCGGGAAGCGTCGAAGCTCGGAAAGCTGGCCGACGACTTCCGCTAACTCCATTTGCACCGCCAAGATACTCCGCCGTTTCGAGGCCAAGTCGCTTCGAATGAAATTCGTAGAATTCGCGGATATATAAATATTAATTAGGTTAGACAATATTATGGCCTAACTAAATAAGGGTGCCGGACGACGGAGCCTCAGCGCAGGTCGGGCAGGAGCCTCGCCATCGCCTCCCATGCGCGCCGGCGGTGCGAGAGCTGATCCTTCTCCTCCGCCGACATCTCCGCGAACGTTCGCGAGTCGCCCTGCGGCACGAAGAGCCGGTCCCACCCGAATCCCCCGGATCCTCGCGGAGACGCCGCGATCGACCCGTGCGTCTCGCCACGCCCCACCCGGAGCCTCTTCCCATCGAAGAAGGCCACGGCGCAGATCGCCGTGGCCGATCGGTCTGCGAAGGCGTCGAGCATCCGGGCGATTCCCTCGAGTCCGATCGTCTGCTCCATCCATTTCACCAGTGCTCCCGGAAACCCTCCCCAGGCGGCGATCGCGAGGGCGGAGTCCTCGACCAGCACCGGCGAGCCCACGCGCTCGAATGCTGCGCGCGCCTTGGCCTCGACGATCTCCGAAGGGTCGAGCGCTTGAGGCTCGGGTACGTCGATCGCCCGTTGCTCGACGGTAAAGCCCATCCGTCGAGCCTCCGCAGCCTTCTCCGCGCGCGACGTGACGAGGATCCACGGGGCCCTCACGCGGCGATTCTCACACGGCGAGGGCTTTCGCCGGCGATCCGCGCCGCGATGCGGCGCCGAACGTCACGACTACAATGGCCCGGATGGACACGGCCGACTCTCGCTGCCCGCGTTGCAGCGCCGAGGTGCCGAGAGAGGCCCGCTTCTGCCCGTCCTGCGGCAACGCCGCGACGCGTCTTGCGCCCGGCCAGATCCTCGACGGCAAGTACGAGATTCTCGACAAACTCGCCGAAGGCGGCATGGGGCAGGTCTACCGGGCGCGCCACATCCATCTCGATGAAATCCGGATCATCAAGGTCACCAAACCGGATCCACTCGGCGAAGGTCTCGAGCCCCTTCGCTTTCAGGAGGAGGCGCGGCTGGCGACGACGATTCGCCATCCCAATGTGGCCGCCCTTTACGATTTCTCGAGGCTGCCCGATGGTTCCTTCTACATGGTGTGGGAATTCATCGACGGCGTCACGCTCGAGGAATGGATCCGCCGAAACGGAGCCATGCCCTTGCCCCAGGCGATCGAAGTGGCGAGGCAAGTCCTGATGGGTCTGGGCGAGATCCACCTCCAGGGCATCGTTCACCGAGATCTCGCGCCCGACAACATCATGCTTCGTCGAGGAGCTCGCGGAGAACTCAGAGCGAAGATCATCGATCTCGGGATCGCGAAGCGGGTGGCCGCCGAGGCGCGCCAGATGACCAGCACGGGGATGTTCGTCGGCAAGCTCAAGTATTGCTCTCCCGAGCAAGCCGGGGCGCTGCCGCGCGGTGAGACGGTCGACGGCCGCAGCGATCTCTATTCGTTCGGCGTGGTGCTCTACGAGATGCTGACGGGCCGCCCGCCCTTCGAGGCCGAGACACCGGAAGCCTACCTCGGCCAGCATCTCCACACGCCGCCGCCGCCGCTCGACACCTCGCGCCTGCCCGCCGAGGTCGGCCCGCCACTGGCTGACATCTTGAAACAGGCGCTTCAGAAGAATCGCAACCGCCGGTTCCGAGACGCCGAAGAGTTCCGAAGAGCTCTCGAGCGGCTGAAGCTGCCGGAAGGCGACTCGGCCGCGCTCACCGTGGCCGCCGGTCCCCGCCGCGCGGCCTGGCCGGTCGGTGCGGTGGCGGCGGCGCTGATTCTGCTCGCGGCAGCGGCAACGTACCTGATGATCCACCGGTGGCCGCGGCCCGCGCCGGAGACGGTCCCAACGCCGCCGGCTCTCGCCGCATCGGCGCCGCCCTCGACGCCCGCGCCCGGGCCGGGCGCCGCGGAAGACGTTCCGGCCGCGCGCGTCGTCGAGAGTCCGCCGATTCCGCCGCGAGGCTCGAGCCGCACCGTCGCCGACCCGTCAGAAGCCGGCGTCGTCAGAGCCCCCGCCGAGGCCAAGCCGGGACTCAATCCCTCCCCCGCCCCGGAGCCCACGGACGAGGAGGCGGTCGAATCCGTCCCGGACCTGCCCGCGCGGATGGATGGAGAATCCGCGCAGCGCTTCCGCCGGTTCGTCAAGCACTGGTCGACGCTTCCCGTCGAGCGCCAATCGAATCAGGCGATGTACCTCGCCCGGGGCGCGAGCCTCTTCGTCGCCGCCTATCCGGACGATCCCCTGTCCGCAGACCTGCGGCGCAGACTCCCCGGCACGCTCAAGGAGCTCGCCGAGAAGGAACTCGACGCCCTTCGGCCGCGCGTCGCGTTGCGCTTCTACGAGGCGTATCGCCGTCTCGACTTCGCGCCGGCGGCTCCGGACCTCGACCACCGCTTTGCCGCGTTGCCTCCCTCGGCGAAAGCGCGCCGGCCGCCGGGCGGCTAGGCGAACCGCTTTCGCTTTTTAGGGGCGCGTCTTCGCCGCGGTCACCGAGGCGTCGAGAGTCTCCTCGGGCGAGAGCTGCCCGAGGATCTTGTACATGGGAACCGGTGTGGAAAGACCCTTCAGGGAGTAGTGGCCGAGTCGAGCCACTTTGTATCGCCCCCGGACCGCCTCGTACGTCGCCGGACCAACGACGATGTCGCCAGCCGTGGCCACGAATTCCTCCATTCGGGCCGCCACGTTGACGGCGTTTCCCAGCACCGTGTAGTCCACGCGTCGCTGCGAGCCAATCTCGCCGACGATCGCTTCGCCGGTGTTCAAGGCGATCCGCGCCTCGATCGGAGGTTCGCCCTTCTCCGCCCGCTCGCGGTTCCACGCCTCCACCTCGCCACGCATCTTCAGCGCGGCCGCCACGGCGCGCTCGGCGTGGTCGGGCTGGTCGATCGGTGCGCCGAAGAATGCCATGACGGCATCCCCGATGAACTTGTCGATCGTGCCCTCCTGAGAGAAGACCGCGTCCGAGCAAAGCGTGAAGAAGCGGGTCAGGAGGCGGGCCAGGGGCTCCGCCGCCATCTTCTCCGACCAGGAGGTGAAGCCGACCAGATCGGCGAACAGAATCGTGACCGTCTCGGTTCGGACACCCTTGAAGGCGCCCGACGCGCCGACGTCGGCGATGATCTCTTCGACCACATGGGGCGAGTGATATCGCTCGAGCCGGCCACGGATCCGCCGCTCCTCGGCCACCCGCTCGTGAAGCCGGGCCCGCTCGATGGCCACCGCCGCGAAGTTGGCGAGCGCGGTCAGCAGGTCGAGGTCCCGCTCCGTGAAGGTGCCGACGTGCAGGGGGGAATCCACGTGGATGACGCCGATCACCGAGTCGCGGATCCAGAGCGGCGCGCACATGGCCGAGCGAATCTGCTGCATGCGCACCGACATCTCGGCGCCAAAGCGCTCGTCGACCTGCGCATCCGAGGTGAGGACAGCCACCTTCTTCTTCCTCACCATGTCCACGATCGTGCGGGAATAGGGAGCCGAGCCGTCGGTCGTCGCGCGCTGGGGCGACTTGAAGCGAGTAATCGAGAGCTGCAAGCCTCCCGCCTCTTCGAGCAGGAGGAATCCCCGGTCTACCGGGAGGTACTCGAAGATGAGGTCCATGACCTTGGCGAGCACGGTCTGAACCTCGTCGGCCGAGATGAGAGTCTTGGCCACTTGCACGAGAATCTCGAAAACCTTGTTCCGGTAAGCGACATCGAGCGCGGCCCGCTTTCGCTTCTCGGTCGTCTCGGGCACCGGCGCCACCGCATCCTTTTCCAGCCCGAAGTCCAGGTTGAACTCCGCGATCGGCCGGATGCACGTTGAGGTGGAGTCGAGCGCAGGCTCGGGCGAGGCCGGCGTCTCCTTCTCGGCGAGCTCCCGAACCAGGAGTCGGAACGTGCCGATGGTGATTTCGTCGCCGTCTCCAACCGAGGACTCGGGCATCGGCCGGTCGTTGACGCGCACCCCGTTGGTCGAATGGTTGTCCCGCAGCACCCAGATCTCATTCTCGCGGCGCAGGTAGGCATGCCGTCGCGAAACCGAAAAGTCGTTCAGAACAATGTCGTTGTCGGTCGCCCGGCCGATCGTGGCCTCCTCGCCGGCGAGGTTGAAGACCTGGGAGCGGCCGTCGGCCTCGTAATGAATCTGCAGCATCTGAGCGGAAAAATTATAGACCTCGGCGGCGCCGCGAGGCCGCCTATGAGCGCAGGCGGAACTCGATACGGACCTCCTTGCGGGAGGCGATCGGGCCCGCGCGCCCCCGGGCCGGTCGATACTGCCACCGCCGCACGGCATCCGCGGCCGCCTCCGCGAGCCCGAAAGGCAACCCCTTGAGCACGTCCGCCCGCACGACGCGCCCGTCCGCCCCGATCACGACCTCGAGCACGACCGTGCCTTGAGCGCCCGCGCGGCGGGCCGCGTCGGGATAGATCGGGTCCACCCGGGACAGGAGGGCGGCCGGCTCGAGTGGTTCTTCCGCGGAGCGCAGGTCCGGCCTCGCGCCGGCCGGCGCAGCGCCCGAGGACCCGGCAGCCGGGGTCGGAGGGGGCGCCTCTGCGCTTGCCAGCGGCAGAGGACCGATGAGCTCGGTGACGGCAAGATCCTTCAGGGCGCGCTCCTTGGCGGGCTCGATTACGGGACGCTGAGGATCCGGCGGGATGACGTCGACCTTCGCCGAGTCGACGAAGGCGAGGCCGCCGTCGGGCCCCCTCAAGGCGTAGTAGGCGTGATCGACCGAGTGGATTCGGATCGTGGTGCCCTTCTCCAGCCGGCCGGCGCGCGGCGCCATCGGGAAGGGAGCCAGGAGCAGGTCGGCGTCTTCGAGAAGGACGGCCGAGACCGGCGCGAAGGAGAGGATCGTGCCCGCCCGCCGCGAGCGGGTCTCACGATCCGAGTCCCGCTCGATCGAGGCGGCCGGCAGAAACCCGGAGGCGTCCTTCGTCCGCGCCTGCACCCAAAGCCCCGCCTCGTCGCCAACCGCGACGCGCGTCCCGCGCGGCAACGACGCGATCGACCGAGAACGGGAGTTCGGCTCCGCCTTGAGTTCCGCCTCCTCCACCGTCACCGTGGCGAGCGGATTCTCGGCGCGCCGCGGCGCGGCGGGAGCCGAACGAGGTCGAAAGAGCCAGACGGCCGCGAAAAGACAGAAGGCCAGAGTGGTGATCGACCCGATGAGGACGGCCCGCCGCGAGATTCGAAACCGTCTGACGGACCTCTCGTTCATGTCGACCTCTTCCGAGAGGCTGGCACGAGGCCTTCCTCGAGACATCGGGAAGACGCGCTTCGGAGCACCCTCAGCTCTTTGCCCCCCGGCCGACTCCCGGCGAAGACCCCTCGCCGAGCAGGGTCACCAGCAGCGCCTTCTGCGCATGCAGCCGATTCTCCGCCTGATCGAAGACGGCGGAGGCGGCACCGTCGATCACCGACGCCTCGACTTCTTCGCCGCGGTGGGCGGGCAGGCAGTGAAGGAAGATCGCGTCCGGCGCCGCCAAGCCGAAGACGCGGGCCGTGACAGCGTAGCCCCGAAACGCCAGGACGCGCGCGGCGGCTTCCGCCTCCTGCCCCATCGACGCCCAGACGTCGGTATACACGGCGCGGGCGCCGGAAAGCCCTTCCTCGAGCGACGTCGTCACTCGGACCGCGCCTCCCGTCAGCGCCGCGGCCTCGGCGGCCCACCCGACGACGTCTGCCCGCGGCTCGAAACCCTTCGGCGTCACGACGGAGACCCGGGCACCCAGCTTCGCGCCGGTCACGAGCAGGCTGTGGGCGACGTTGTTTCCGTCGCCCACGTAGCAGAGCGGAAAGCCTCGCACGCCCCCGAACCGTTCTCGAACCGTCTGGAAGTCCGCCAGGGCCTGGCAGGGATGCAGAAGGTCCGAGAGGCCGTTGATGACCGGGATCGAGGCGTGCTGCGCGAGACCGTCGACCGTCGCCTGGGCAAAAACGCGCGCCATGATCCCGTCCACGTACCGCGAAAGGACCCGCGCCGTGTCGGAGATCGGCTCCCCGCGCCCGAGCTGCAGATCGCGCGAGGAGAGGAACATTCCGATGCCGCCCAGCTGAAACATGCCGGCCTCGAACGAGACGCGGGTGCGCGTGGAGGACTTCTCGAAGATCATGGCCAGCGTCTTGCCGGCGAGCGCCGTCCGGAAGGCGTTCGGGTCCTTCTTGACCTTGGCGGCCAGCTCCAGGAGATCTTCGATCTCCCCCGGGGACCAGGTGTTCTCGTTGACGTAGTCGCGCTTCATGTCTTCTCCCGAATGCGGGTTCCGGTCCTTCCTTCCAGGGCGTCGCCGAGGGATTCCGCGCGCGTAATGAGCACCTCGTGGCCGCCGGCCTCGATGAAGCGCACGGCCGCATCGATCTTCGGGCCCATGCTCCCGGCAGGGAACTGGCCTTCGGCCAGCAGCTGCCGGGCCGCCTCGACGCCGAGCTCGGGCAAGGCCGTCTGCGCGGGCTTTCCGAAATCGCGCCAGACGCGGTCGACACCCGTCAGGATGATGAAGAGGTCCGCTTGCAGCGAGGCGGCGAGCATCGACGCCGCGTAGTCCTTGTCGATCACCGCCTCCACGCCCCGGATCTCTCCCTGCTCCGTGACCACGACCGGCACGCCGCCGCCGCCCGCCGCAACCACGATATGACCTCGGTTGATGAGGGCGGCCGCCACTTCGACCCCTCGGATCGCGAGCGGCTTGGGGGAGGCCACGACCTTTCGCCAGCCGCGTCCCGCGTCCTCCACCATCGGCCAGCCGGTCTCCTCCTGGATCCTCGTCGCCTCCTCGGCGCCGTAGAACGGGCCGATCGGCTTGGTGGGGCGCGCAAACGCCGGGTCCGCGGCATCCACCTGGACCTGCGTGATGATCGTCACGACCTCCTTGCGGAAGCCGGCACGCGGGAGCTCATTGCCGAAGGCCACCTCCAGCAGGAACCCGATCGAGCCCTCCGTCTCGGCCACACAGAAGTCGAGTGTCTGCCGCGGAATCCGATCCGCCGCCGCTTCCGCCTGAATCAGGACGTTTCCCACCTGGGGCCCGTTGCCGTGCACCACCACGAGCTCGAATCCGCGCCCGAGGATCGGCAACAACTGCCGGACCGCCTCGCGGGCGCGCTCGAGCTGTTCGGTGGTCGTGCCCGAGTCCTCGGGCCTCAGCAAGGCGTTGCCGCCGAAGGCGACGACCGCCAGCGGCCGGACGAAGGGAAAGAAGGGGGTGCGGTTGATCATCGGTCGAAACGGCGAGGTCGAGTCTCGGGGGCGACGCGGAGCGAGGCCCCTGGACGCCGTCCGACCCGCGCTCGGTTCACAATCCGCGATTCCGGCGTCAAGGGCCGACGTCGTCGCGCGACAGCGGCATCGCCATGCAACGGGGACCGCCCCGCGCGCGCGACAGCTCGTGCGCGGCGAGCCGGATGACGTACTTCTTCTTCTTGGAGAGCTGCAGGTCCGTCTTGCCGAGCAGGAGGTCGGCCTCGTCCACGACCCGATAGCCCGCTCGCGACAGCTCCTCGGCCGTCCGCTCGTTTCGGTCGTAGATCAAGAGGGCTCCGGGCGCCATGGCGAAGGCATTGGCGCCGTCGGTCCATTGCTCGCGCCGCTCGGCGATTGGATCGTCTCCCCCGCACCGGATGGGCTTCAGATCCATCTTCTGGCTCTTGAGCGCCGAGAGGAGGTCCTTCTCCGTCGTCCAGGTGATCTCGCGCTTGGTCAGGTCGCATTCGTAGACATCGGCCTCCTCGGCCCCGTCGGGCAGGATCATCGGTCCATAGACGAGGCATTCGTCGCGCGAGAGGACGGTGAATACCGTGTCGAGGTGCATGTAGGAGCGGGCCGGTGGGATGGCCACGACGAAGATGCGCTTGATCGGCGACTTCTGAGCCTTGAACGACTCGGCCAACCTTTCGATCGTCGTCTTCTCGGTTCGCTCCGAATAGCCGATGGCGAGAAGGTCGTCGCGCAAGACGAGGATGTCGCCGCCTTCGAGTGTCGGCCGCATGCGAGCGTACGATTGCGCCCGTCCGTAGTCCGCGGAGAACTCTCGAAACCAGAACCGTCCGCCCTCGGTCTCGAAGCGCGGGTGAAACTGAATGACGTAGCCGGAGAGAAGCGGTTCGCGCAGTCTCGCCGGAGTCGCCATCGATCCCCGGATGGCGCGGTCGCCGACGACGACGAGTGGATCGCGCTGGAAGAAGTAATTCGGCACCGGCGGCAAGTAGTAGAGGTCGCCCGTCGATTGAGCCATCTCCTGCGCCGGCCGCTCGATCCCCGTGACCAAAGCCGACGCTAGCGCCTCGGGAGTCAGCTCTCGCAGGCGGTAGTCCATGTCGGGGCCCCACGACAGGGTGCGGCCCAAGTCCTCCATGATCGCGGCGCGCTGTTCCGGCACGGCCAGCACCTCCTCGAGCAGCTGCTGGACGTCGAGCACCTCGTCGGCGACGAAACCGAGGACCTGCTGGAAGCGGCGGTGCTCCTCCCGTGCGCGGCTGCCATAGAGGATGTCGTCGAAGAGCAGCTCCTCCATCATGGAGGGCACCATGCGGTCGATCTCCGGACCCGGCAGGTGCACCAGGACGGTCTTCAGCTTGCCGATTTCGGAGTTGACGTGAAGGCTCATGGACTGCGAAAAACGCGAAATTCTACCAGAGGGGTGACGCTCCCCTCTCCCCCACCGACTCCTCGCTGCCGCGGAGGCAGAACCGCCTCACGGAGACAGCACCCGCGGGCGGGTCCCGCTGAGACGCGAAAAGCCGAGGGGGGAGGAACTCAGGACGGCGGCAAAGAAGGACGAACCGGAACCTCCGTATCGAGCTTCTCCTCCCCGCTTTCGGCCACACCCTCCAGGCGCGCCGCGAATCGGTCGAGCGACCGCGCGGCCAGCTCGTATTGCTTCTGCGTGTTGGAGAGATGCGCGCCCACCTTCGCAAACGGCTCCTCGACCTTCTCCCACAGGCGCGCAAGCTCGGCAAGCTTCTCTCCGATCTCCTGCGCACTGTGCTGCAGCTCCATGCCGCGCATCCCGATCGCCACCGTCGAAAGATAGGCGTAAAGCAGGCGCGGCGAAACCGGGATCACCCGGCGCTCGACGGCGTAGTCCGCCAGCGACGGCTCCTCTCCGTCCGCAGCAATCTCGCTGTAGACGGCCTCGGCCGGCACGTACATCAGGGCGAAATCGCAGGTGCCGGCTTCGGGCCGGATGTACTTCGCGCGGATCGCATCCACGTGCCGGCGCACGTCGGCGGCGAAGTCCCGCGAGGCCCGCCGCCTTTCCCCTTCGTCGGCCGCCTCGCGCGAACGCCGGTAATTCTCGAGAGGAAACTTGCTGTCGACGGCGACGACCCGATCTCCCAAGAAGATCGCCGCGTCGACCACCGCGTCTCCGAACCCATATTGCATCCGCCAACACCGTTGCGGCAGCACCTGGGACAGAGCCTGCTCGAGAAAGGTCTCGCCCAAGGTGCCGCGCAGCTTCGGCGGCTTCAAGAGCTCCTCGAGCCGCGTCACGTCTCCGGCGAGCTTTTCGATTTTTCGCGACGCCTCGTAGATGCGCCCCATTTTCTCGCCGACGTCCTGCAACAAGGTCCCCGACTTGCCCAGGTGCTCCGTCAGGCTCTTCTGTCCGTCCGCGAGGCTCCGCTCGACACCCTGCACGCGCTCCTCGACGGCTCGGCGAAGCTCCTCCAAGTGTCGGTCCAGGGCCTCGGATGCCTGCCGCGCGGCACCCATGTCCGCGAGGACTCGGTCGAAGCGCGCGGAGGCGCTCCGGAAACGCCACAGCAGCGCCGCGAGAACGATGGCGACGAAAACGGCCATTCCGGCCAGAGCCAGAGCCGGGCCCGAGGAGGTCACGGGACCATGGTGAGCCCTTCGGGGGGACAGATGATGTCCGAGCGGAGCAGCGGGCGTGGCTTCGGGGAGCCCGGGCCGACCGCCGCCATGCGACAATGATTGAAGTGGAACCGACCCGACCCAAGAAACCCACTCCCGCGGAAGACCGCGAGGTCGACTACCTGATCTGTAAAAACTGCACCACGCCGAGCTACGTCTTCGAGATGGAGGCCGGCCGGATTACCGAGGCGCAGTGCCTGGTTTGCGGCAACGACGAACCCTCGCAGTTCCTCCGAGGCGAGGACGCCGGCAGTGAGCAGGACTGACCGGGCCGGAAACCCGCTGGCCGATCGCTATGCGTCGGCCGAGATGTCGCGGATCTTCTCTCCCCAATTCAAGTTCGAGACCTGGAGGCATCTGTGGCTCTGGTTGGCCGAGGAGGAGCGGCGGCTCGGCCTGCCCATCTCTGATCTCGCCCTGTCGCAGATGCGCGAACACCTCTCCCACATCGACTTCGACGCCGCGGCGCGCGAAGAGGAGCGGACCCGGCACGACGTGATGGCGCACGTGCGCGTCTTCGGCACCGCCGCGCCCGCCGCGGCGGGAATCATCCATTGGGGCGCCACCTCGGCGTACGTCTCCGACAACGCCGACCTTCTCCAGATGCGCGACGCGCTGTCCCTGGCGGAGCGACGGCTGGTCTCGGTCCTGCGCCGACTGCGCGACTTCGCGCTGGCGCACCGGGACCTGCCGACCCTGGCCTACACGCACTACCAGCCGGCGCAGCCGACCACGGTCGGCAAGCGCGCCGCGCTCTGGGCTTCCGACCTCCTCATGGACCTCGAGTCCTTGCGCGCCGCGCGCGGCGGACTGCGCTTCCTCGGAGCCAAAGGCGCCACGGGCAGCCAGGCTTCCTTCTTGCAGCTCTTCGGCGGCGACTCGGGGAAGGTCGAGGAGCTCGACGCCGCGCTGGCGCGCCGCGCGGGGTTCGCCAAGCGCCAGCTGGTCACCGGACAGACCTACTCGCGCAAACAGGACGACCTCGTGGTGCGCGCCCTGTCGGGGCTGGCGCAATCGGTCCACAAGATCGGCACCGACCTTCGGCTGCTGCAGCACGACGGCGAGCTCGAGGAACCTTTCGAGACCGGCCAGGTGGGCTCCTCGGCGATGCCCTACAAGCGCAACCCCATGCGCGCCGAGCGCATCTGCGCGCTCGCTCGGCACGTGATCGCGCTCTCCTTCGACACGGCCATGACGGCCTCGACCCAGTGGCTCGAGCGAAGCCTCGATGACTCCGCCAACAAGCGCATCGCCGTCCCCGAGGCGTTCCTGGCCTCCGACGCCATTCTGATCCTGCTCGAGAACGTCGTCGGAGGCTTGGTTGTGCACCGCGAGATCTCCCAGCGCCGCCTCGCCGAACAAGCGCCGTTCCTCGCCACCGAGAACCTCCTCATGGAGGCCGTTCGGCGGGGCGGAGACCGTCAGGAGCTTCACGAAAAGCTGCGGGTCCACGCCCGTGCCTCGGCGGACCGGATGCACCGGGAGGGAGGGATGCCGGACTTGCTCGGGAGGCTCGCGGCCGACCCGACCTTCGGCCTGTCGCGCGAGCAACTCGAGGCCGCGGCCCAGCCCGAGAGGCTCGTGGGGCGTTGCGCGGAGCAGGTCGAGGAGTTCGTCCGGCAAGAGCTCGACCCGGCTCTGGCCGGCGTGCCGGAGATCGAGGCCCCGCCGGTTCGCGTTTGAGGCGAGCCCGTCTCTGGACTCCGCTTCTCTTGGCCGCTCTGGCCTCGGCCTGCGCGACGACCCATCCTCCTCCGGCGCCCGGCCCTTCGGGAATCCCGGCCCCCGGAACCGCGCCGTCTCCGGCTCCGGGCTGGTCCGAGGAGGGCATGGCTTCCTGGTACGGCGGGGCCGACGGCTTCGAGGGAAAACCCACCGCGTCCGGCGAGATCTATGACTCGAGTCAGCTGACGGCCGCGCACCGCGAGCTGCCGCTCGGGACCGTCGTCGAGGTCACCAACCGGGACAACGGCAAACGGGTTCGCGTCCGAATCAATGACCGGGGGCCTTTCCTGAAGGGACGGATTCTCGACCTGTCGCAGGAGGCCGCCCGGCGCTTGGACGTGATCGGGCCGGGAGTGGCGCCGGTCCGGATCGAGATCGTGCAGGCGGCCCTGGCCCCGCCGACGGTTTCGGCGACGGGACTCTGGGCAGTGCAGATCGGCTCGTTCGCGGAACCCGGTCACGCGCAGCGGCAGGCCGAGCGCGCCCGAGCGGCGGGGCGGCAAGCGTACCTGGAGCCCTACCGCGGGCTCTCGCGCGTGAAGGTCGGCCCCTTCCCGACACGCGGGGAGGCCGAGGCCGTGCTGCAGGAGCTCGAAGGGGCCGGGTTCGAGGGAATCGTGGTTCCCCAGTAGCCGATCATTTGGAGATCAGCGACAGGACCCGAATCTAGCGACAACGCGGGAGTTCCCGGCGCTCCGGACCCACGCCGGACAACGGAAGCCGGCGCAAGCCCGCCTCGTGATCGAGTAGCCACTGCTTGAGCGGCAGCCCCCCGCCGTAGCCCGTCAGCGAACCGTCGCTCCCGACCACGCGATGGCAAGGAATGACGATCGCGATGGGATTGGCGCCGTTGGCGGCCCCCACGGCCCGCACGGCGGCCGGGCGACCGATCTGCCGGGCCAGCTGTCCGTAGGTGACGCGGGAGCCGTAGGGAACCCGGACGAGCTCCCTCCAGACGGCTCGCTGGAACGCGGT